>Ga0209168_10000256_pt1 | contig 58380 bp, 37 predicted proteins | sample Coa_R1_FD_187156 | JGI IMG/M metagenome (GOLD analysis project Ga0209168, IMG submission 187156) | Surface soil microbial communities from Centralia Pennsylvania, which are recovering from an underground coalmine fire - Coalmine... | ecosystem: Environmental > Terrestrial > Soil > Unclassified ...
CAAAGTCAAAGTCACTATGAGAAAATCTTACGGTTTTCGCACCTTCCGCATCACCGAACTCGCGCTCTATCACGTTCTTGGTAAACTGCCCGAACCGACACTCACCCACGATTTCTTCTGACGAATCGGCGCTGTACTGCGGCTCTCCCAATGGGTTAAAGTACTTATTTGGTTGGCACTCGCGACCATGAATTCATCTATGACCAGAGCAAGAAAACCTATGAAGCCACAGGACGAAGATCCACAAACACTGCGTCTTCGGTTGGATTTTACCGTGGTTATTGAACAAGACGGAGATTCCTTCCACGCATTCTGCCCTGGCCTGAAGGGGCTTCATGTAGACGGCCACACAGAGCAGGAAGCCCTTCAAAATGCCGCAGAGGCAGCCGACTGTTATGTGGCTTCACTTGTTCGCCACGGCGACCCATTGCCTATTGGTCCTCATTTCACAGCAGAGCGGCTGGAAGATACTCCGCCGATTCCGCCTGGGGCGTTGTTGAGACACATTGAGGTCCAATGCGCTATTCAAAGAACGCCTGGCAACAGTTAAAAAATCTCACAGCAGATGATCTTGTCGCAGCTTTAGAACGCGACGGCTGGAACGCAGATGAGTCCAGTGGCGCATTCATTCCCTACATTAATCCTGTAACCAGAAGCAGAGTCACAATTCACTATCATCCAAGGAAGACCTATGGACCAAAATTACTTAAGGCTCTCCTGGAAGATATCGGCTGGTCCGAGAGCGACTTGGTGAGACTCGGACTGGTTGAGGGGAAGCTTCCCAGCGAGCGAAGCCGAGACAAAATCGCCGAAATCGGAGACGAAAATCCCAATGGCCAGCTGTTCGCTCGAGAAACAGAGCAGCCTGGAACAGATCACAATCAATATGTCTGGGAATTGCTGTGCAAGCATTGCGGGAACAAATATGGCGCCAATGGCAGCGACTTTCATCGTCGAAAATGTCCGAAGTGCCAAGGTGGAGCTGCGGGTCTAGAGCTTGCGGAAACCTAAACTGCACCACAGGCAGTCCTATGATTACTTTTCGGAGGATACCTAGAAACACAACGTAGCCGCCTCCAAGGCAAGGCTCTGATTCTGTTGGGTTTCCTCACCTGCCCCGGTTATGAAGAGCCTGCTGGAATAACGGATGTAACGCGCAGCCCCCTCATAGGAAATCCACCTGCATTTCATAGGTATTAACCATGATTACTAACTATGCATCAATTTGACAGCATAGGCCAGGATGCTAGTATGAATACATTGATTGGGGATCTCCAACGAGAATCTTCGTTGATAGGTTCATCCCACCAGGCTCTCATTACAGGCGGCTGACACCTAGGAATACTCTCCGCAAGCGTGCGGCAGGAGCATTCTCCCGTCAGCCGCCTTCCAGATTTTATTCCGTTGTGCAGGAACAACACTGCGTGATCGCGGCCATGCCGCAGCAACTAACGAGATAAGGGTTCGCCCTTGATATCCGTAGGCGTCGAGAGGATTTCGCCTTTGACTTTCAATTACCAAATTACCAGATTACCCAATTACCAAATTCTCCTGCAGCGCCATACTGCTGCCCTCGGAACGGGAACAGAATTCTCGTAGTCGCTCGCATAACGGCTTAAGACTTCACCACTGAGACACGAGCCGCCACCGCATGACTGGCCGAATTGGCGTTCATGGCCTGCTGCCTTACGATAATGCCCGCTCCAATCCAGAGCGCAAAAGCCATCCATTCCACCCCTGTAAAGTGACCGGGAACAAACCACAACAGCTTTATCCCAATTAACGCTGTGGCGACCGTCGCTCCAGTTATCGCCCACAGGCGCTCGCGTTTTCTTGGCTCTATGTAGAAATAAGCGGCACAGGCAGCCAGCCATCCGCAGGCGGAAGCCAAAGCTCCGACTTCAGTGATCGGAACAAGAATCGCGCTGCCCAGGCAAACGCCGGCGGCCGTGAGAGCGCCGGTTGCCCAGACTGCTCCCGTGGGGGTCCGGTTTTCCGGGTGGACCCGGCCCAGCGTGGAAGACGCCATCTGCTTGCGCCCCAGCGCAAACAACAGCCGCGAGGCGGCCAGGAAGTTGCCATTGAAGGTCTTAATCAGGGAGAGCAGCGCCGCAAAAAGCACCAGATTCACAACCCAGGCCGAGTGAACGGCATTCTGGAGAGCAAAGGCTGTGGCAAAGGGATGTTGGACAAGCTGGCGCCAGGGATACGCATAGCTGACTGAAAGAATGATGATGCAATAGAACGCCGCAGCCACCAGCATGGCCGCGATGATGGCGCGGAAAAATCCACGAGGGCGGAAGCGAGGCCCGGCTTCCTCCGCGCATTTGCCTATGGATTCGAATCCCGCGAGGTAATAAGGCACGATCTGGAGGACCAGCAAAATTGACACCCAACTGCTGTGGCTGAATGCCGGCCACGTGTTCTGAATGTTGCCTTTGGCCAGCCCGCAAGCTGTGAACACCACAAAAAGAACCAGCATCGCTGCGGTCATCCAACTCTGGAGGGTGGCGCTCATGCGTACTCCCCGCCAGTTCACATAAACGATGGCGGCCGTGCATCCCAGGCCGATGATCAGGTGCGGCAGAAAGACCGGCTTGCCACCCAGTTGGTACAACTCAATCCTATTCAACCCGGGCAGAAGATAAGCCACGATCTTGCCGATAGCAATTCCCTCCCAGGGACACACAATCAGGTAGCTCAAGATCATGATCCAGCCGGTAAAAAAGCTGATGCCGGCCGGGAACACCCTGGCGGTATAGGCAATTTCCCCGCCTGCATCGGGCACTGCCATCACCAGCCGTCCATAGACGTAGCATACCGGCAGCAGGAGGATTGCTCCGATCAGGAACCCCAGCGCCGCGCCCCAGGGTCCGCCACGGCCAAGCCAATCATCCATGAGCACCAGCCAGCCCACGCCGACCATGGTCCCGAAGCCGATGGAAAAATAGTCAAAGGTGCGAAGTTTACGCGCTAGCGGATTCATGGGCATCTCGATTCAAAGGAAACTAAGGTGGGCGGCAGCAGCATTACTTAGACGCCCCTGGCCGCCCGAAATTCAAAAACTAAACCGCAGGCCCAGCTGAATGTTGCGTGAGCCGCCATTGCCCAGAAACGGATCGCCCACTCCTACATCCGGGGTCGTGGTAAGGGGAAGAAATCCTCTGCCATGTCCTTGTGGATCGATTCCGTTTTGAAAAACATTCACCACAAAGTTCGGCCACAAGGGATTGGCGAAGTTGGGATGATTGAAAAAATTGAAAAAATCCACGCGGAACTGCATCTGGACCTTTTCCGTCAGTTTGTTGTCCTTGGCGAGGCTGAAATCGAAATTCTTATAGCTCGGTCCAATGAAAGCATTGCGGCCCACATTGCCAAAGTGTTGCGTGCCGGCTACGCAGTGGCCGCCGGCGTCCAGAGTACATGGAGTCTGAAATGCGCTCAGGTTGAGGAACTGGCCGGGTCCGTTCGTTCCGGCAAAAGGATTTCCAACCACGTCAGGCCGGCCGAAGAATTCGCCGCTCCCGTTAAAGTTTCCACCAAAGTAATTTACGTTGAACGGCTGGCCGGAGTTCAACGTCAAATTTCCATCGGCGGTCCACCCGGAGGTGAGCCACGCCAAAGTTTGTGCGTGGGGAAATCTGTAGGAATAGATCCACGAGAAGTGCTGGCGCATATCGAAGTTGGAGCTGGCCCGCTCCAGGTCAGGCCGGAAGCTGTTGTCCGGTTGGCTGGCGTTAGGTACAAAATCCAATCCATCGCTGGCATTATCAATCGAGTGCGACCAGGCGTAATTCACCGATGAACTCAAGCCATGCCAGTTTTTGAACTTCAAGGAAGACTGAAGCGAGTTGTAGCTGCTGCTGGCGGAAGTTTGTATCTGGTTTACAACACCCAGGTTCGGGAATGCGGTGGTTCCGGTGGCCGGATTTACCTGATTCAGGTCTACATAGCGGAACAGCTTGCGGCCCTGTGACCCAACATAGCCAACCTGTACGGCCATATTCTTGGTGAATTCATGTTCCAGGTTCAAATTGAAGACCTGAATGTACGGAGTGCGCAGGTTCTGGTCTACCGTGAACACGTCGTTGGCCGAAAACGTTGCAGGAGCAAAGACGGCCACGCCCGGCTGGATAGCCGCTGCCGGAGTAAAGCTGAAGGTGACGGGGGCCGGGCCGATTCCGTTATATGCGGGTCCTGCATTGAATGTGTTGAAAGGCAATTGGGCAAGGAAATGGTCCTGGGGAAATGCGTCGTAGTATAAGCCCCAGCCGCTCCGCAAAATCGTCTTGCCGTCTCCGCGAATGTCCCACGCAAGACTGAGGCGCGGCGCGAAGTTATTCAAGTCGTGCGGATAGAGCTGGTGAACCATCTCAAGATTGCCGCTGGGACTCAAAATGCTGAAGCGGTTCTGCTCTTCTCCAATCACGCCGAAATACTCCCACCGCACGCCATAATTCAGGGACAACCGGGAAAAAAGCCGGAAGTTGTCCTGCAGGTAAAAAGAGTGATTGTTTTGAAACGTCTGCCGGCTGGAGTTGCCCTGGGCCTGCTGGCCGCTGGAGGGGATTCCGGCAATGAAGTTGTCCAGCGAGGAAAAACTCAGGCTGCCGCGGTAGCCGCTGTCAAAAAATCCGTCGATGACTGTCCGCCGGAATTCATAGCCGAACTTCCAGATATGCCTGCCGCTCGAGTAGCTGTAATTGTTGAACAATTGCGTATTGGTATCGGTCCGGGCGCGCGGATCGGAACTTGTGGCCCCTAGCGGCGCGAAGGTTCCTACACTGATCGAAGGCAAGCCAAAGTCTTGCTTGCCGGTGCCCAGGTTCAGGCCGATCGAATTTGGATCAAACGTCTGGTCTTCGGGGAAGAACTGTTTTTGCAGACGGTTGTATCCACCGCGAAGCTCCATGAGCAGCTGTTGGGAAAAAATGTGCGTATAGGAAAGTGAAACAACGTTGACATTGGTGGGTGTCAACGTGTTGAATCCGGGCAGCACGCCGCCGCCCACCAGGCCCAGCGGAAAGCTTTGGTAGCCGTTGCCGTAGTAGTAGCGTCCGGTCAGGACGTCGCTCTGGCCAAAGTGCTGGTCAATCTTGGCGATCAAGCTGTCCACGCGGTTATTGGCCTGCGCAGAGCCGAAAAAATTATTGCCGTTGGCGTCCGCGGGCTGGTTGGCGGTGGGCCAGGGATTCCGCGCCAACAAGCTGGCAATCACCGGATTCACCACCCCGCCATTATCTGCAATGGCCTGGTTGATCTGGGCCTGGGTCGGAACCGCGGCCACGGTTGGAATGCCCACGCCCTCCCGCTGCCCTTCATAGGCCACAAACCAGAAAGTCTTGTCTTTAACGAACGGGCCTCCCAGCGAGACGCCATATTGATTGTTATGGAAGACATTTTGCTCGGTGCCCACAGGATCAAAGAAATTCCGCGCATCCAGGCCATTGTTGCGGAAATATTCATACACCGATCCGTGAATGCTGTTGGTCCCCGATTTGGTGACCATGTTGACGGTGGCGCCGGAACTCCGGCCGAATTCCGCCTCTGTGTTGCTGCGTACTGAGACCTCCTGAAGCGCATCCAGAGGCAGGATCGTTGACGGAGTGCCGAATACGCCCGGCTCATTGATGGCCGGAAGGTTCCGGTACCCATCATTCATATCAGTGCCATCAAGCAGGTAATTGTTGGAGCGCCCGCGATTGCCATTAATGCTGAAGAGTCCAAACGAGCCCGCCGAATCCGACTCGCCCGATGCATCGCCGAGAGAGCCGGGAACCATGATCAGCAACTTATTAAAGTCCCTTCCGCCGATCGGCAACTGCTGAAACTCATCCGCGTCCATCGTTCCACCCATTGCGTCCTGCACGGTATCCACAAGCGCGACCTTCGCAACCACATCCACGGATTCTGAAATTGAGCCCGGCGCCAGTTGGAAATCCACCTGCTGGTTGGTTGAAACCGCAACCCTGATGCCGCTGATGGCGCTCGTGCGAAATCCACTCGCCTTGGCTGTCACTGTGTACACGCCCAGCGGGAGTTCGGAAAGCGAATAGTCGCCGGTTGCGCCGCTGTGGGTAGTGCGCGTCAGTCCGGTTTCCACACTGGCTACTGCAATCTCGGCGTCGGTAATAACGGCCCCAGTGCTGTCTTTTACCGTTCCCTGAATTCCTCCACGGAAAGTTTGGGCTGTTGCAGTGATGGCCCAACTGAATACCAGGAGAGTGGAAAGTAGCCCTTTCATGAATGTTCCCCTTTCGGTGATACTGCGAACCTGGAGCACTGCTATTGATGTCATACTAGCCTGTTATGGATCTCTAATGTTCACACCAAAAGGACAATGTCCCATTTCAGGAAGATCTAGCAGCTTTTGTGTATCTGGTTGATAGCACTCTAGATAAGGCGGAAAATGCAGCTCAATAGGACCACCTTCCCAGCAGATCCCGAACCGCAGAACTGTAAGTAGTAGATGCTCAAAAAATAGCGCGTGAAATCTATTTTATTAACGTATTTTAATTTTTGTGACGCTATTAAGCAGTGTAAGCAGAGTTTCATAGGGAGCAATTTCGGTATATGACGCGCCGACAAGATTAGAAAATACTTAATATTGTGATTTTGAAAGCGGCTTAGCGCTCACCCAGGGAAGAAGAAGCTGTGACCGTAAGAAGTCGGGCAACCCCTGTAGTTGGCCCGTCCCAAATATGAGCCGATTCTGCACATTTCGAGGTGGGGTAAGGCGCTGGCATAGGGTAGCGCAGCGCCGAGGCCCCCAATCCGTTCACTTTTAGGGAAGAGGAGCCGATAGGCATGCGCAGTCTGCCAACCCCCGAAGGGGGTGAAACAGGGTAGCGCAGTGCAATAAAGTTAAACGCACCATCCCTGCGGCGCAAACCGATCGCACCGGACCCCCGACACGCGCTTCGCGTGGCGGGGTGGAGCGCCGTCGCCTCAACCACAGCCAGAAAGACCGCGCCTACGAAACTCTGCACGACCTCCACCGTGGATTTCACATCACCCACAGTACCCTGGAGCGCCTCGAACGGTTGAACATAGTGCCGCGAGACCACCTGCGGCCCTGCCGCTACATGGCGGATGAACTCCAGGCCTTGACCAACTCTGTCCTGCTAGTCACCCTGCGGGACGCCGAAGGGCACGATGCAGCCCACTTTGAGAAGCTGCGTCTCGCCTGTGAGCAGCGGCCATACCCCAAGCCGCAGTTGGCCCGCCGTGGCGGGCGGCCGGAACCCAAATCAGCAGTAGCAGGAAAAAAGAAAGGCCGTTAAACCCTTGGGCCATGCGGGAGCGGCCCGGCGGTCGTTCCCGCAATCTCACTCTTCCCCTCTTGTCTTGTCAGTGGAGATCAGCCAAATCACCGTCATCAGTGGTAAGGTTTTTTGAGGTTTTCGTTTCCATGCCGACGACAGCTTCACAGGGGACTGCGAAACTAGGTCGCGCACCTGAATGCCAAGTGCTGACTGCTGAGTGCTCCGGTGAACCGCAGACAGCGAAACCTCGCCGAATTCTCTTCTTGCCCGTCAACCGATTTCAAGCGACAATAACACCTGCCCACCAGTGAGCCGGGCGCGGAGGCTCGCGTTAGTATCAGGGATATCCCTCTTTAGATCGTAATTCCCTTCAAGCCTCACTTCCCCAAGCAAAACAGCCAAACACTGCTGACGTTGCAGTTCAGCCAAAAGCCAAGAGCCAATGGCCAGCTCTTCAATTACCCGATTACCAAATTACCCGATTACCCAATTCTCATGAGGTTCACTAATGTCCAAGCAAACTAACTCTGTCTCCCCACAACCCGACGTCCTCTCACAAGTAAGCGGCTTCATCGGCCGCTACCTGCAGTGCTCTGACCACCAGCGTACCGTGCTGGCTCTCTGGGTACTCCACGCCTACTGCTTCTACACCGCCCAGGTTACTCCCTACCTCTCCATCCAGTCTCCCCACAAGCAGTCCGGCAAGACCCTCTGCCTGCAATTGCTCAACCTGCTCTGTGAAGATCCGGCCCTCACCTCCGGCTTCATCTCCAACCTCACCCTCCGCATGAAACTGGAGCCTGTCGCCACTCTCCTGCTCGACGAATGTCAGGGCGCCGTCGGCACCCGCGCCCGCAGTAAGGCCCCAGCTCTGCGCGCCCTCCTAGCCGGCAGCTATCATCTCGGCCTCGGCTACACCAGTGCCGTTGAAGACTACAACGTCTTCTGCCCCAAAGCCTTTGCCGGCAGGGGCCAGCTCCCGGAAGAGCTAGCCGACCGCTCCCTCCCCATCATCCTCGAACCCCTGAAAAATTGTGTGGCACAGCCGCCGGGGTCCCCAGCGCGCGCCGGTTTTTCGCGTGACGGGGCAACCTCGGCTGCGAATAAAAAAGTAGAGCGTTTCCATCTGCGTCAAGCCACAGAAGACGCCGAGCCTCTGCAGCAGCGCCTCTCCGCCTGGGCCGAACAGAATCTGCCTGCTCTGGAAAAGCTCCCGCCCTATCCCGAAGAAGACTTTCCTCCCAACCTTTCCCCTCGCCGCCAGGATCTGTGTGAGCCTCTGCTGCAACTCGCGGCCATGGTAGGCGGTGAATGGCCCACCCGGGCCCGTCAGGCCCTCACCGCCATCTTTGAACAGGAGGCTGCCTTCCATCTCCAAACCAGCCTGCAACTCCTCGCTGCCGTCCGCGACTGCTTCGCCCACCACGCCTTTCCCGAGCGTCTCTCCACCGCCGTCCTCCTCGACTGGATGCACTCCCTCCCTGAGCGTCCTTGGGACGTCGACGGCCGTCTCTCGGCCCACAGCCTCGCTCGCCTGCTAAGCGCCTTCCACACTCACCCCCGCCTCCAGCGGATCGGCTCAGCCAATCCCGCCCGTGGCTACCAGTTGGAGGATTTCAAGGAACCCTGGAAAAAGCATCTCGGTTTCGAGCTCCCTCAATCAGAAATCGCTAGTAAAGACAGGCCTTGTAGCGCTGTTGCGGATGTTGGCGCACTTTCCATCTCCGATTGCTCTGATGGAGTGAAGGGTCCCGGACGAAGTTCCCTATCCCCTGTCACCTGTGACCTGTCCCCTACTCGTGGCCCGGTAGCGAGCAGCCAGCAGCTAGAAACTCACCCATCAGAAATCGCCAGTAAAGACAGGCCTTGTAGCACTGTTGCGGATGTTGGCGCACGTTCCATTTCCGACTGCCCCGATGGAGCAAAGAATCCCGGACGAAGTTCCCTATCCCCTGTCACCTGTGACCTGTCCCCTACTCACGGCCTGGCAGCGAGCAGCCAGCAACCGGAAGCTCACCCATCACAAATCGCCAGCAAAAACAGGCCTTGTAACACTGTTGCGGGTGCTCACACAGCTTCCGTTCCCGCCCCGGAAAACTTGGATGCGCACCCTGGAACCAGTGAGCAGATTTTGACTTCAAATTACCAACTTACCAACTTACCCAATTACCAAGTTCCTGATGGGTTCGTGCGGCAAGCGCAAGAAGAAATCACCAATCAAAAATCAAAAGAGAAGCCCAGAATCAAAGCCGCTCCCCTGTCACCTGTCCCCTGTGACCCGTCCCCTATGAATGGGTTCAACCGTTTAACCCGCCTGCACCAGGAACTCCACCTGCAAGGCCTTTGTCCCCCGCTCGACGCCTTGGCCAAAGCATATCCACCCCAGTCTCTGAACGCCGCCCTGGACTGGGTGGACGCCCATCCTGAATGGTCCGCTCGGTTCCGCTACAAGCCCGCGCTGGAATTCGTCGCATCCTTTCAAAAAACCGTGGCCCGCATCCAGATAGGGGACTCTCGATAGCGTCTGCGAGCCAAATTTCTTGTTGAAACGAATTAGCGTTTCCTGACACTATTCAGCAGGGGGTACAATCTTGCGCCCATTACCAGGTGAAACAATTCTGCTGGAGTCGGATAATCAGAACCTCGTCCTTACGTCCCACCGTGTGCGTTGCAGTATGCAGACCATGGGCTTGGCTAAGGTCACGAGCATCATGCTTGAAGAGTTAAGTGCTTGCGAGATCACCACCACAAGTAGCCCGTGGCTGTTTGTGCTGGCTCTCCTGGTTTTTCTTATTGGGCTATTCGCCAACACACCGAGTCAGGATTCGTCCTCAACGATAGGAGGCGCCCTCATCGCGTTGGCTATTGTCCTCACCTATTTTGGCACACGCCAGCGAGTCATCTCCTTGCGGGCTGCCGGCGGCGCGATCATCGTACCCACGAAGGGTATGGACGCGGAGGTTGCGCTGGAATTTATTGACACCTTGGAAGCAGCAAAGAATGATCGATTCCTTGCAGCTCGCAGAGCGTCCGCGGGATCAACTTAGATGACGGGCGCCCTGGACTCACTTCCCTTGTGCAAGGGTAAGTAATAACGCTACGCTTACTTCAGATCATGCGAAGACCTGTCGCTCTCTTTCATGCCTGCATCGCCGGCGTTGTCATTTCTGCTCTGCTTGGCTGCCGGAAGCAGCCGCCTGACTTTCACATAAAACTTGAGGCCCCGGGAGAGGGTGTCTTCACTAAATACAAGCTGACAGTGGATGGAGCCGGGATGGGTCCGTTTTCCTCCACGCAACCTCATGAGTTTAACGTCCGTGGACACAGCGGCGATGACCCTCGGGAGATGCTGCCGCGCGTCGATGCCAGTGTGCTTTACGTTTGTGGCTGGCAGGCGGCTAAGGTGGACTTGCAGCCGCCGAGCCGCTATGCCGTAGAGGAGGCAGAAAAGGAAAAACGCAGTGTCCCCCTAACCATGTACCTGGACTTTCGGCCATCGTGGCAAGACATAACGGTTCTGGTGGACAACCATGGCGGTCCGGCGGCGCGGCTGGCAGTCGGTGAATACGAGCAGCCGGTGGCAGCGGATGAGGCCGGCAGGCTGAGTTTTCCATACTGGCCGCATTGTGACGAGGCCAGGCACTTACGTCTCAATGGCGAAACCATTGGCAACCTTGAGGAAGAACCCACGTTGCCGGGCACGGCTCGCGCCATGCTGCTGGATATCAGCGGCTCACATTGCTTCCGCCACGAATGGCGGACGTACAGCAGTTTTCCGGAATTCGGCGGCAGCGGACACCAGATATTTAAGGCGCAGCGCTTGAGAGCGCTCTCAGGCCCAATTAATTATTTCTTGCAGCCCCTGTTGTCGGTAGAGTATTCCACCGAATCGGTAGTGCAGAAAAGCTCGCTGAATGAAGTCCCTTGCAAATAATCTGTCGGCTCCGCCGCGCAGAAATGTTCGGCGGAAAATTGTTCTGGCATTCCTGCTGGTTGGCGCGTGTTGTATCGCATTCGTGGTCGGCGCGCTGGCCTTCGTGCGCCATGCCTCGGCCGGCAGGCTGTATGCCGGCGCCACTGAGATTCCTCATCGTGAAGTAGGTGTAGTGCTCGGATGTTCGCGCCAACTAGGCGACGGCACGCCAAATCCATTCTTCGATAGCCGGCTTCGAGCCGCAGTGGAACTCTTTCAGGCAGGTAAATTCGATTATCTTCTGGTAAGCGGCGACAACCACAGCAAGGGTTACGATGAGGCCACGAACCTGAGAGACGGCCTGCTGCAGGCGGGCATACCAGCCAGCAGGATCTATAGCGATTGTGCCGGGTTCCGGACACTCGACTCAATCGTGCGCGCCCGCGACGTCTTCGGGCTGACGCAGATCACGGTGGTGTCCCAGGAGTTCCATAACCAGCGCGCAATCTTCCTCGGCAGCCACCAGGGCATCGATGCGATTGGGTATAACGCGGAAGATGTGGACCTGGGCGATGCTTCCGGCACACATAAACGGGAAAAGCTCGCCAAAGTAAAGGCTGTTCTCGATATTTATCTGCTGCACACGAAGCCGCATTTCCTGGGGCCCAAGGTCCGGATCGGCGTGGACCCGCCGACAACATGCTCAGGGACACAATAAAAACGCTGGGTAACCTCAAGCCGTTCTCGAGAAGCCTCGAAGGAGTCCACATCCCACTTTGGCACTTAGGTGTTGACCACGGACGACTAATCGATGAGGATACTGCCGGAAGGAAATACACTTATGCCACTTGATGACGACCCAAATCAACCCCAGGAGACTCCATCTGGCGATGGTGAGCAGGCAACCGCGCCACCAGACGGCAGCGAGCAGCCTGCCGCGCAATCGGCAGCGGATCAGCCCGCCGCAGACGGTAATCCACCGGCCCAGCCGTCAGCCGATCAGCCTGCCCAGCAGCTCAGCGCCGGAAGGCAGAACATGCTCGACTTGATCAATAAATGGATGCCTACGTCGCTAAGCCAGCCAATGATACCCGATGGCGAAACCCAGGATCTTATGGCCATGGCCGGCTGGACGACGGCCAGGGGACAGCAGTCGAAGCAGGACAAGGATGACCACAAACCCGTGGCTACCAGTTGTGGAGACATACTCAGCGCCATGCTCAGGCTCTGGCGAAGTAATTTTGTGGGCGCGTTCATGATTCGCGACCGTGATTCGCAAAATCATCCGCCGGGCGCGAAAGGCCTTGGCTACTATGTGGAAGCGGATGGCGTCCAGTCTCCAAAGCCTGGCGATATCATCGTTCTTCGCAATGGGTTCGGCTCTGGCAGCGCTGGATCGGTTGGGCACGTCGGGATTCTGGTTGAGGCTTCCGCGGATGTGTGGCGCACGGCAGATGGCGGGGGCGGCGCACTGCCGGATCAAACCGCAAAGGTAACCGACCGCACGGTAAGGTTGGAAAACAATATTCCCATTCTGAAATCGCCCACTGACGGCAAAGAGAAGCAACTCGACGGGTGGGTTGATCTGGACAAGCTCCAGCAGACCGGATGAAGGACTGCGGCGGACGTATCCAGGACGATCATTGGGCCTCGCGCTCTTCTCTCACCATGCGAGCCGTATCGAGCTCCGCCGCAACTGGCTTGCGGCGATGCAGACGCTCCCGCAACTCCGCCAGCGTTGGCCGCTCCGCGATTTCTTTGATCTCAGCTAACAGATAATCTCGGAGCGACATGCCGGCCATGGCCGCGCGCGCCTTTAGGGTGCGATGCAAAGTATCAGGCACGTTACGAAGCTGAATCACCTTTGACATCTGCCAAGCCTACTTTCATGTTTGTCACATGTCAACGAACTCGCAGATGCATGCTCTCAAGGACGGCGAATCACCTTGCCGTCCTTCATCACGAAGTTGATCTTGCGCAGAGTTTCGATGTCCTCGAGCGGATTGGATGGCATGGCAACCAAGTCCGCCGCCAGGCCGGGGGCAAGGGTCCCGCGCTGCTGGTTAATGTGCATCAGCTCCGCCGGATTGCTGGTCATGCACCTCAGAATATCCGCGGCTGGTACTCCCGCCTCGCGCCACACTGCGAGGTAGTCAAGCATCAAGTCCGCCCGGCTCTTGTTGGGAATCTCGATCACCGTGTCCGTTCCGAAAGCCATTTTTACGCCGATGCGGTAGGCGCGTCGCAGGCGGTCTATGATTTTGGGCGCCAGCACTTCCGGCGGAGGAAAGATGCCGCCTGAAGTGCCCTCGACATCGAGTTGAGACCGGGGCGTGTCCGTGCCAACCAGGAAGATGCCCTTCCGCTTCATCTTCTGCAGTTGATCATCCGTAAGGAAAAAGCCGTGCTCCAGCGAATCCACTCCGCCCTCAATCACGTTGTCCGCGGCTTCCCCGCCGTAAACATGCACCGCCACCGTGCGCCCGGCATGATGGGCCTCATCCACGGCCGCCTTGATCTCCTCCAGCGAATAATGAAAAGGACTGTTATCTGCAACCAGCTTGATAACATCCACGCCGTAGTAAATGTTCTCGCGCACCGCTTTGCGCATCTCCTCCGGTGTGTCCGCATCAATGTATTCATAGCGCCAGAACGGGCCTTGTTCGGGAGGAATAGAGGTGGATTGGCCGCCGAATGCGGCAATGATCTTGCCCGATGTGAGAATCGTGGGCCCATCGAACATGCCTGCCTGGATGGCCCGGCGGACGTCTTCGGTGGCGTAATTCGCGTCGTTGCCCACCTCCCGGACGGTGGTAAACCCGGCGCGCAAAAGGTCCTGCGCATTCCTGAGCCCACGCAGGCCGCGGAAGGTGGAGCTCTCTTTCAGATAGAACGATTCAAACGGCGCGTTTCCCCCGGTTACTTCTGTGAGGGTTAGGTGCACGTGCGCGTCCATCAAACCAGGTGACACCCACTCGTTGGAGAGGTCGATTGTGACGGCCCCGTCCGGAATCGCAACATTCGCCCCGATGGCTTTGATCTTGCCGTTCTCAACCAGGATCACCTGGTTCCTGGCCACCGATCCCTTTGCGGGATCCACAACCCCTCCGGCGCGGATCGCAATAGTATTCTGAGCAACAACCTGAATGGCGGCCATCAGAATGAACGCAGCCACAAGCTTTTTGAGCATGCATCCTCCAGGAAAAAATCAGGGATATGATTTCAATGCGCGGAGACATTCTACCCTGTCCGCTGTTCCCTCTAACCTGTCCCCTATGATCTTGCTGCATCTTCTTCAAGGATGGCGTCCAGGACCGCCACAAACAGATCGGCATCTGCTTCAGAAAAAATCAACGGAGGGCGTAGCTTGATCACATTGTGGTGCGGGCCGTCTGTCCCGGTGAGGATTCCACGATCGCGCAAGCGGTTTGAAATGTAGGAGGCCTGATCGCTGGCGGGTTCGCGGGTGTCGCGGTTGCGCACCAGGTCCAGGCCGAGAAACAGGCCGGAACCTCGGACGTCACCGATGATTTCGTGCTGCCTTTGCAAGTCATGGAGCTGGGCAATCAAATAGTTGCCGGTCCGCAGAGCATTCTGCTGCAAGTGCTCTTCTTCAACCACATCGAGCACGGCCAGGCCGGCGGCGCACGCCACAGGATTCCCGCCGAATGTGCTGAAAAACTCCATGCCGTTGCTGAAAGCAGCAGCGATCCGTGGTGTGGTAATCACCGCTGCCAGCGGGAAACCATTTCCGATTGGCTTGCCCAGCACCACGATATCCGGCGTCACGCCTTGCGTCTCGAATCCCCAAAAATGAGTTCCCAGGCGGCCAAAGCCCACCTGCACCTCGTCGGCAATGCAGACTCCGCCGGCGGCGCGCACATGACGATAGACCTCGTTGAGATATCCCGGTGGAAAGACGATCTGTCCGGCAACACTGGGCAAAGTTTCTGCAATGAAGGCGGCTACTTTGTGGCCCTCTTGACTCAGGCGGGCCAGAATCTCGGCAACGTGGCCGGCATACTTCCTGCCCAGGTCGGCTTCACCGCGGCGGTACAGCCCGCGGTAGTCGTCTGCTATCGGCGCCACGTGGACCCACGGTTTGCGTCCACCACCGCCGGGGCCATTGAACTTATAAGGGCTGATCTCGATGAGCGTGGAGGTGTTGCCGTGATACGCGTGCTCCAGGACGATTACATCTGCGCCACCCGTGTACGCCCGCGCCAGACGCAAAGCCAATTCGTTGGCCTCGCTCCCGGAGTTCAGGAAGTAACAGACCTTGAGTGGTTCCGGCAGATGGCTGGTCAGCCGCTCGGCATAACGCAGGATCGTATCGTGCAGATAGCGCGTGTTGGTATTCAGCAGGGCAAGCTGCTTTTGTGCCGCTCCTACTACGCGTGGATGGCTATGCCCGACCAGAGGCACATTGTTGTAGACATCCAGATAGAGGCGGCCGGTGTGATCGTAGAGATGTTGTCGCCAACCGCGCACGATTTTGAGGGGGTGCCGGTAAGAAACACTTAGATTGGGCCCAAGCAACGCATTGCGCTTCTCCAGCGTGGTGCTCAGATCCGGTTCGGATAAGGGAAGGCGCTCGCGCGGAATGTTGAGGAGAAGATTGGGATCAGGCGACAGGCCGGTCCAGACTCCACGCTCCGATGCTTTGGCTACGCCGGGAAAATCCAGGTTGAGATCGAGCAAGTCCAGAATGATCTGGAAATGGAGATGAGGCGGCCAGCCTCCGTTCTCCATCGCCATTCCCAGGCTGGCAAATGGCCTGCCTTTGTCTATGCGCTCTCCCACGCGTAGCCCGCGTAGCGTCTCCCGGCTCAGGTGGCCATAAAGCGTGAAGAACTCTTGTCCCTCATCAGTCGTGTGCCGCAGGATGACGACCGGCCCATAGTCGAGCGGTTGGAGGTTGTCGCCCGCAAGATGAACAACTCCTTCCCATGGCGCGTGCACCGGCGTGCCGGGTTCAGCAAAGAGATCAATCCCCAGGTGGATGGTGCGCCGCTCGTCGAGAGGATTGCTTCCGGCAAAGAGCGCCGAAACGTAGATCGGCCGGGGCTCGTTGTATCGGCCCACTCCAACCGATACGCCGGCATCTTTCATCTCTCTGAAAATCGCCTCGGTCATTGCTTCAACGCGTGCGTCCGCGGGATTAGATCCCAGAAAGGTGCTGCCCACACTCAGGTCCAATACTTTGACCGGCTGGGTCCGGAGGTCCACACCCAGAACAGGCGCCATATGCGGACCATTTGCATGAAACCAACGTCCTAACTTTTCGCTCTGCGGAGTGGCCGGCAGGCCGCATGCGTTGCAGAACACGGCGCGCGCAAAGCGCGGATGAATTCGGGCCAGCTTCTCCAGCGCCTCCCATGCAGGCGCTTCGCTGATGGTGACGTAGGGATCATCCGGGACGAGCGCTTTTCGGTGCGCTGAATTCACCACGCTCACCACCAGGCGCGCAGCTACTAGTGGGAAGAGCACCGACAATTCGAGTTCATCGAGCGGCAAAGCCGCATGATAACCGCCAACCACGGCGCCTGCTGCCTGCAGCGGATTTTCCTTCGCCAGAATGGCATAGGCCGTGGCCACGGCCAATTCGCACACCGTCGCGGAAGAGTGCATGTCGCCAAAGTCAATCACGCTTACCACTTTGCGGGGCTGCGGCCAGGGAGGGCTCACCAGCACGTTGTAGTCGTTGGCGTCTCCGTGAATCACGCTCTTCCGCAGCCGGGGCAAGGTGGGAACAACTTCGTTTTCGTAGAGTGCAAGAAAATGCTCTGCCATCTGGCGGCGGGGCGGGTCCACAATATGGTGGAGATAGTCGCGTATCCATCCGGCCTGGGCAAGGTCCCACTTCAGCTCTCGCTGGGTAGCCGGATGCGAAAAGTCCCTCAGCGCTGCGTCCATCTCGCCCAGAAACCGCCCTAGACCTTCCAGCAGATCCAGCGTATGCGGGCGCACTTCCGCCAGTGTCGTGCCGGGCAAGAAGGTAAGCAGCCATACAAGGCGCTCCTGCCCGTCCTGCAAAGAAACCTGTGTGATGGATGATCCGTCTTGTGCCGGGCACAGCCGGGGCAGCGCCAGGTGCGGAGCGCGCTGTGCAAGGTGTTGCAACACGCTCTGCTGCATATCAATGAATGAGCGATCCCGGCCGCCATGCATTACCTTAAGGATGTAGGCGCGGCCGTCGCTGCCGTTCAGGCGGAAGTTGTTGTCATACTCGCCGGGTAGAGATTGTGCTCTGACATCCAGTCCATAGTGCGTGCGGGCAATTGCCGCTGCCTCCACTTCAGTCACCGGCGCCGCAACCCGAGCTTCAGGAACCATGGGTGGATTTCAATTTCGTTGAAGGATGAGTCGATGAGGCATGTAAGTCAGGCTGCGAGCAAAGCACAGCACATTCTACAGTACAGGTCGCGGTTAGCAGACGCATGGATTCCTGTCGCTGCGTTCAACACCACCGCGGAGTTAACCTCCGCCAGCATTCTGCGCCCAGACCTAGCGTTGTTTTTCCGCAAAGACGGGTTCTTCGGTCGGCAGCTCTTTCATGACCGGCGGCCCGGCGGCACTCTTGTGTTCATGAAGAATCCGCAGAGCGCCCTTTTCATCTTTTTGAAAAACGTGGCTGGCGCGGCTGAGCGGTACGTCTAAATCAACCCGCTTTCCGGTAGCCAGTACCCTTACCATATGCCATCGGAAGCTGTAGGAGGCGATGGCCAAATCACGCTCTGCAATCTGGACATCCACCACATCAAGCTGGGCACTGACCGAAGATTGGGGACCAAAGAATTCACGCGCTCTGCGTCTGCTTGCCAGGCTGGCCAATTCCCCGCGCCGAACCCCGGCTGCAAAGACGATGGCGGAAGGAGAATACATCTGCTCGAATTCATCTTGGGACTTGTTGCCAAAGAGCTGCCAATATCTGCGGACCGCACTGCGAACCTCCTCTACGGATATGGCGGCATCCTTCGCGGGCATCCAGTTCGGAGCCGCACTCCTCTCTGTCGACGGCGTCGGAGATTCTTCCTTGTCAGAGTCAGCGCCTGCTGTGCCCTTCGGAAGCGCGGATTTCTTTCCTTCTTCGGCGGCACTGAAATGTTCGTGAACAATGCGCAATACGCCCGCCGGGTCAAGCTGAAACACCTGGGTGCCCAGAGCAAAGGGTACATCTAAACTCTCCCGGTTGCCGTCCGCATCCATCTTGGTTCGGGAAAAGTGATAATCATAAGCGGCGATGGCGGTGTTGCCTATAATTTGCACGTCAATGGAGCTGACATCGGCTTTCATCAGTGTGCTGTGGTGACGGAATTCCCGCAGCCTGCGTGCTAATACAAGTTGGGCCTCTTCACTGCGCCGCGCGGAGGCGCTAAAGACAACTGCATTGGGAAAATACATCTGTTCCATGGCTTGGGCTGATCTTGTGCGGTAGGCGTCCCAAAACCTGCGGACTTGCGCGCGCACCTGTTCTTCTGAAATACCTGGCATATTCAGAGTAGGCTACCATTCGCAATGGGTTTTGGCATGATTACGAAGCGTTTGCGCGATTACGAACGTAATTCCCCGCTGTCCGTGGGGAATGCCGGCAGCCCTGGTCTGCGCCGTGTGTCCGTGAATGGCCCAGACTCTTTCTGCCCGGGCCCATTTTCCATCTGACCCGGTAGCGAGGTTCACCGCTTCTGCCACTCAGTGGCTTCCTCAAAAGCTCTGGCGGCGCTGAGCACCGTTGTTTCGTCGAAATGTTTGCCTACCAGCATCATGCCCACAGGCAATCCATCTACCTTGGCGCAGGGAACCGTGAACGCCGGGTGACCGGAGACATCAAAAGGGCAGGTGTTCTGCTGCATGTTGAGTGCGGCGTCCACGTAGACCTCACGGGGAGCATCTGCCGGGGGAATACGGGTTGCCGGAAACGGAATGGTGGGCATGACCATAAGATCGTGATCTTTGAGCACCGCATCGTAGGCATTACGCACCAGCACGCGCAGGTTCTGAGCTTTGGAGTGGTAGCGGTTGTGGTAGTAACGATGCATGTAGTCGCCCAGCAGCAGCACCAGCTTTACGGTCTCCGATACGTCGTCCGGCCTGGAGGTCCAGCCCCGCGCAAATGCTTCCTGTAGCGATGTTGTGTAGTAGCCCATCCAATTGTTGCCCATGGCGTAGCCCTTGATCATCATCTCGGCGGCGCCCTCCAGAATCACTCCGCTCCAGATATGCGGGGCATCGTAGTGCAGGGGCACGGAGACCTCCTCAACTGTGGCTCCAAGCGCCCTGAATTCGTCGATGGCTGCGCGAACTTTAGCGTCCGTAGCTGGCGCGCGTGAATCGTTTACAGGATGGCCGAAGCCTTCGCGCAGCACGGCAATCTTCAGCCCTTTGGCGCCTTTACTGAGGGCGCTCATATAGTCGCCGGTGCGGGCGTTAATAGTGCGCGGATCATAGCCATCGGGGCCGGCAATGGCAGTCAGGAGTCGGGCCACATTTTCTACGCTGTTGCAAATTGGGCCGCAGTGATCTACAGAATAGGAGATCGGCATGCCGCCGGTCATTGGCACCAGTCCCCATGTGGGTTTCATGCCATAGACGCCGCACCAGCAGGAAGGAGTGCGAATGGAACCTCCCTGGTCGCCGCCGAGCGCCATCTCCACCTCGCCCGCGGAGACCAGGGCTGCGCTGCCCCCGGACGATCCACCGGTGCTGTACTCAGGATTATGCGGATTGCGGATGGGCCCGGTGGCGCAAGTATGGCTTCCAGCGGAGAAGCACAGGTCCTCGCAGGCCGCCTTGCCCGCGACCGTTCCTCCATTATCAAGGATGCGGGTCACCACCGTGGCGTCCACCTCCGGCACATAACCTTCCAGCAACTGCGAGCCGTTCATCATGGGCACTCCTGCCACGCAGATGTTGTCCTTGACTGCAACCTTCTTTGCTGCCAGCAGGCCTTTTGCGGACCCGTTGATTTCTGCCTTCCAATACCAGGCATTCAGAGGATTCTCCTCCGCACCCGGGCGATAGCCGGGAGAGCGTGGATACTTTACCGGCAGCTTGGGTTCCGGAAGCTGGTCGAGCCGGTTGTAGGAGGCAATGGAACCGGCCATCAATCCACGAAAAGAAGCGGCGTCTTCAGCGGTAAGGGTCATGCCAAAAGACTTGGCAATTTCTAGAACCTGGTCCACGGTGGGCAGGCGTACAGGCATGGGTTCTTTCCTTCTCGATGAGTTTACTGATATGAAAAGCGGTTCAGTGTACGCGAGCGGCAGGAAAAAAACCAATTCCGTTCCACGGGCAGAGGCAAGAAGGAGTCAAAGGCGTGAGGGATCTGCGAGGGATGAGCCGGTGGTGATCACGCTTTCCGCCTTTGACTCAATCTTTGCCTTCCGGCATTCTGGGTCTGGGCAGGTTATGACCAGGGCAACAATCAAACGAGATCCCAGGTTCGTGTGGCTTTGGCGCATGCTTGCGCCACCGGTCGCTGCATATATGTTTATCAATGCAAAGCTGACGCTAAAAACCTCGATCATTACCCTGCACCATCCGGGCATCAGCTATTCGGGCGCCGCTGTATACGTGAATTGGCACAAATATGTGCCGTTTTTGTGCATTCATCACGCCCAGCACCAGCGCTGGATGCTGATGAGTTCAGATCCTTACATGGAACCGGTTGCCGTCTGGTGCAGATGGATGGGGCTGACCGTTGTCCGTGGCGCTCCGGGAGAACGGAGCCGTGGATCATTGGTCCATCTCATTGAGGCCCTGAAATGCGGGAAATCGGTCGCCCTGGCTGCAGATGGACCGGCCGGCCCAGCGTTCCGCGTGAAACCCGGCTGCGTCGATCTGGCGCGCGCCGCAGGAGTGCCGATTATCCCTGTAGCCTACCGGTCCAGGAAAGGCAGGTCCAACCTGAAGCGCTGGGACCAGTTGTATGATGTGCGTAAATTTGACCACATCGACGTGTCGTACGGCGCCCCAATCATTCTCGATCCATCTGATCCGGATGCAACCGCACTGGAGCGCGTGCAGAAGGCGCTCGACGAGTTTGAGCTGGATTTGCGGTGACAAGGCATCCGGTGCACAGACGAGATTTAACCCGAAGCCCTGGAACGAAGTCCCGGCACTGACCTCGCCAGTTCCAGTTCTCTTCCCCTCTGCCTGTATCCTTCGATTTCTCGGGTGGGCATGGTCTGAAAATAGCTGACCAATCTTGTGAGATACGTTTCGACCGGCGTGTACTCGATCTCCAGCTCTTCTTTGCTGCGCCGGTTGTCTAACGATGACATCCACTTTCCGGAGAAAGGAGAACAATCCGGCAACATCGCTTCCCGCTCCAATTCTTCGCGCGAGACGCGCACAAGAGATAATGGAAAACCTGTCAACCCTGCCAGCAGCACCAGGAAGGACTCGAGAGACATCGTCTCGTCCTGCGAGATGTTGTACGCTGTTCCCTGGCCCCCATTCATTGAGGCCAGCCTGACAATGGCTTGCGTTACGTCCTCTCCATAGACGTGGCGGAGCGGCAAACCGTCGCCCTCCGGTATCAGAATAGGGCCGCCATCCTGCAGGCGCAGGAAATATCCGTAGAGACGATCGTAGTGGTCACGCTCGCTGTTCACAATCGGCAAGCGCAAACTGGTGAAAGGAAACTCTCGCTGCTCCCAGGCCCGCGCAAACACGTCCTCGGCTGCGCGCTTTTCAAATCCATAAACCCAGTTCTGGTGGTCGGAGACATTCGACTCCGGCGGCTCATCCATCACGGGGCCGGAATAGTCTTCCTCCCGGAAAGGACGCTCGAGGCCCAGCCTTACCAGGTATACCTGCCCAGTGCTCAGGAATACATACCGCCCGATGCGGCCGGCAAACAGCTCTACCACGGCTTCTGCCTCAGCGGCGTTGTAAAGCGTGGTGTCGATAACGAGATCAAACTCTCTTTTGCTCAACGCTTTTTTAAGTTGCTCCCGATCCGTCCGGTCACCGCGAAGTCGCTCAACATCGGGCGGCAGATCATCCGGTGTCTGCCCGCGATTGAAAACTGTGACCCCATGTCCCTGCTCGAGCAAAGCACGAACTATGGATGGGCCGAGGTTTCGTGTACCGCCGATAACAAGAGAATGCATCTTTCTTATTCTAATTCTCCGGGGCGCGGCTTTTGGAACTGGTTTACTTGCTCCGTGCCAATGTATATCTCTTCCAGAACACGACAACACGACCTTTTTGTCTTTAAAAACTTTACAGCCGAGAGCTGGCGAGAGAATGCTACTGGATTTTATAACTGCACGAGCCGCCAACCTGGACGTTTTGCAGCGGAAGAGTTTGCCTCCTGCGACATTGCACCCAAGCTTGCGATGCTGACGAAAACCAGCGCTACCCATGCGCGCCAGGGAAGGTGTTCATGCAACACGGTGAGACCGACCAGAGCTGCCACGGACAGCTCCGTGCTCATGAAAATCCCAAATGTTCGCGAAGACATGCGCTTCAGTGCGGAGAATTCCAAGGAGAAGGGGATGATGGTTGAAAGCAGCGCAACCAAAAGACCGTTGCCTAGCAAGGCAAAATGAAGAAGCGACTTGCCGCCGGTGAAAAGCCCAAAAGGAAGACTTATGGCCGCAGCAAAGGTCATTGCCAGAGTCAGGCCGGTTGCGCCGGAAAACATTACGGTCACACGTTTTGCCAAAACGAGATAGGCGCCCCATGCTGCGGCTGCAAAAAAGGCAAAGGCGATACCGGCCAGCGACAGCGATCCCGTGTTCCCGATGGGCGTCAGCAGACAGATTCCCGCCAACGCCAATCCAGGCCAAATCAGATCTTTCGCTTTGCGGGAAGCGGCAACCGCAACCGCAAGCGGTCCCAGGAACTCGATTGTCATTGTGATTCCCAAAGGAATTCGGGAGACTGCCTCATAGAACGTAAGGCTCAGGACTGCGATCGCGCCGCCTAAGGCAGCCGCGTGCCACCATTGACTTCTTGAATAGCGATGCATGCGCGGCGGCGCCACCACCCACAGCACGATCGCAGCAAATCCAAAACGTAACAGCACAATACTGAATGCCGCATGCGTCGCCAGCAAACCCTTTGCTGTTGCCGCTCCTATCTGAATGGACAAGATCGAGAGCAACACCATCACCGCCGGAGGCACAGGCAGTGCGGTTGATTGAGCGACCGGAGAGGGGGCCAGAAGTTCGGTACGCGCTATAGGCGATGATGACATAATCAGGACGTTGGGCTGTTGCTTTCAGAAAGCCAAGGAAGCAAGAATCCTCTCCTTGACTTCCAATTCCCCTGTTTCCTCAATAAGCTTTCTTCGCCTTGCCGCGCCTTCTCCAGGGGTGAGAACTTCATGAAAACCTCTGGCTTTTCTGGAGTTCTTTATTTTGCGCACCAGCTCAGTGCAGCTTTTCTTAAATGTTTCCTGGCCGACCAAAATATCAGGATCTATGGCAATGAACGTATTGCTCCAGTTGGTGGCTAATCCTCCTCCGGCCAGGGAGCCGGTTAGAATTTCCACTGCAAGGCCCAGGCCTGATCCTTTGTAGCTTTTGTCGAACGGCAAAATTGCACCCTTCATGGCCTCGCCAGGATTGGTCGTGGGATTTCCATCTTCATCCATGGTCAATCCCTCCGGCAGTTCTTGTCCCAGAGTCTGCGCTTGCACCAGCCCATACCAGGTGATAGCTGAGGTAGCCATGTCAAATATGACCGGCTCGTCCATTGTGGGGAAACCAAACGCCATCGGATTGGTACCTAAGAGTGGATCGCAACTGCCAAATGGCGCCACGCTGCCGGGAGATCCTGCGCAAACAATTCCAATGAAGCTGTGGCGCGTGATTTCATGGACGTAATACCCGATGGCCCCCGAACTCGCAAACGTGTGCTGTGTTCCAACGATGGCAATGCCGCTCTTCCTGCACTTCTCGATGGCGATTTCATTTGCCATTCTGCAGACGAGGATGGTGGCATTTCCGCCGCCATCAATCAAGGCAGAGACCTTCGTTTCCCTGATTACCCTGGGTGCATATTCCGGCTTGACGTTCTGCATCGGTTCGGTGCCTAAGAGTTTCAATATTCCCTGAGTATCTTTGCCGGTTAGCTCGCCATAGAGCAGGACATCAACGATTTTTTGGGCTTGTTCCCTGGTGTAATGCGTCTCAATAAATTTCTCTTCCAACAAGGCGCGGAGATCAGCCAGTCTGGATGTGCATTCCTTTTTGCCCTGGTCTGCCTTAATGCCAACTTCCTGGCTGATTGGCTCGCTCTTCCGCTTGCCAAAGTGCATTTCCCTTTCGAAGACAGCGGTGGTTGCGGGCATACAGTAACTCCAAGCTGAATTAGTATTTACTAATAATTAATGGGGAGGGGATGCAGCCCAAAACAAACTGGTCGTAAGATTAAAAAACACAAAGTTTTTATTTTATGTTTCCCTGGACATCATGCAAATTCACGGATATTAGCGGGGAATGCTAATACGTTAATTGAGAAATACTAATTTTCTTATTGACCACAAGTCTAATTACTCTGGTAACTTCTTCTCCGTGTCCGAATAAGATTAGAATTTTCTAATGTAATGCTACTGTTAAGGCCCGCTGCATATTGGACCGGAGAAACCTTAGTGGCATATCGCACGACGTCAGGAAAGGATTCGCCGATGATGAGGAGCGCGACGAAAGGCCAGGCTGGGCCAGTCTCCATGCTGGCGCAGTTGCTGGAATTGGGAGAATCGCTGCACGGAACCGGGTTGTCGGTCTTTATCGAGAACTATCCTCAAGGCTGCTGGAATAAGGAGATCGTCCCTGATCATGAAATCCTGTTCGGAATCGAGGACTCCCGGTACACGAGCATCTCCGGCTTGCGCGCCTTACGGCAAGAATTGGCAACAAGGGACGCTGTCCGGCGATCTCAGTTATTTCTGTGCGCAGAGAACATCGCCGTAACGCAGGGCGGAACCCACGCGCTGAATGTCGTATTACAGACCTTCGGCGGACCAAATGTCGATGTGCTGATTCCGGCACCCAGCTATTCCGGATACCGGGATATCTGCGAGGTGTTGCGACTGCCATACCGTCCCTATCTCATGGACGATTCTGGAATCTGGCTTACGGATGAGCTTCTGGCATCGCTTAGACCGTCCTCCATCATGATCGTAAACACGCCACACAATCCCAGTGGGGGCCAAATTGATACCGATCAACTGATCCGTCTGGTGAAGACGGTACGAGAGACTGGAGCTTTAGTTGTTTTCGACAGCGTTTATGATGAACTCGTGTACGAAGGCAAACCGCCGGAATGGAATTCAATCTTTAAGGCTGCCGACGATCTCGATTCTTTCATCTGGATCAACTCGTTTTCCAAGAATTTTGGGTTTCCGGGTGTTCGCTTGGGATGGCTCACAGCTACTGCAGCAACCATCAGGATGATGGAAGCAGCGATCGAATCGAGTGTTCTCTGCCTGCCTGACTACATTCAGCGATGGGCATCTCTGGCTGTCAGCCGCATGTCCGGTACCCTGGTTGAGGATATGAAGGGCCGGCGGGAGTATCTTTGCGCCAAACTATCCGGCGTGGCCGGATTGGAGTTCAAACGTCCGGCAGCGGGCCTCACGGTGATGGCCAGGCTGCGTAGCGGATCGGGAATGGAGCTGGTGCAACGGCTTCTCCGATCCAATGCGGCTTTGTTTTTGCCGGGCGATGCATACTATGGCGGAGACCCGCAGACGATCCGTTTGTGTTTCGGCTACTCGCTCACGGAAATAAATCGCTATGTTGAAATATTGGCTTCCTTGCTGGGCCGGCGTTTACAGGTGCTCTCGAGTGAGCAGATTGCCGCCGAGCAGCAGACACCCGTTGCCAGCGTTTGATTGCGTCCACGCAAACCAAGGAATCGCGCTTGCTGGAAATTCAGATCCACAGCCTAGCTCTTTCATTTCTTTTTACTGTACCGCCGGCAGCAACCGTGACCTGAACGCGCACCACGTTCTTGAGAATGAGTCTTCTTGCCCGCTCCGGGGACTCCGGGTCCCACGTTCGTCCTGACTTTGCGAGCTTCTTGCAATGCGCCACCTATGGACCGTGGGAACATTGCGAAATCCGGGACCATTAGAAGCTGAATCGCATTGCCAGTTGGAGATTTCGCGGACCTCCGTTACCCAAGAATGGATTCCCTGCGCCTACGTCAGGAGTTGCAGTGCTGGAAAGGAAGCCAACTCCGCGTCCACTCGCGTCCATGCCATTTTGCAGAAAGTCGACGGCGAAATTGGGCAAAAGCGGGCTGGCAAAATTGGGATGGTTGAAAGGGTTGAACATGTCGAGCCGAATCTGCATGCTCACTCTTTCGGTGATAGCTGTCGTCTTGGCCAGGCTCAAATCCAAGTTTGAGTAGTTCGGGCCAACGAAGGCATTGCGACCAAGATTGCCAAAGTGCTGGGTGCCGGGAATGCAATTCCCGGTGACGTCCAGAGTACAGGGTACTTGCAAGGCACTCAGGTTCAGCAGTTTGTTGGATCCGCCCGTGCCGGCGAAAGGATTACCTACAACGTCCGGCCGGCCAAAGAATTCAGCGCTGCCATTGAAGTCACCTTCAAAGAGATAGTTCACATTGTAGGGTTCTCCCGAGGTGGCTATGAATATGCCATCCATCGACCATCCTGAGGTGAGCTTGTGCCACTTCCGGTATGCCGGGAATTGATAGGCTAAGTCCCAGGTGAAATGCTGCCGCTGATCGAAGTTGGAGCTGGCGCGCTCGCGGTTCGGGGCAAAGCTATTATCCGGCTGGCTGGCATTGGGAACAAAATCAATGCCGTCACTTGCGTTATCAATGGAATGCGACCAGACATAGCTGAGCATGGATGTGAAGCCATGCCAGTTGCGGAAGCGCAGCGTGGATTGCAGCGAATTATAGCCACTGGAAGCTGAAGCCTGGATTTGATTGACGACGCCCAGAGCGGGAAACGCAAATCCGCCGGTGGCCGGGTTGAATTGGTTGAGATCAACGTAGCGAAAGAGCTTGCGCCCGGCTGAGCCAACATAGCCGACGTCAAAAGCGACATTCCTTCCGAGAGCGCGTTCGATGTTCAGGTTGTAGTTCTGGACGTAGGGAGTTCGCAAGCGCTGGTCCACAGTAAACACGTTCGTACCACTGAAGCTGGCAGGCGCAAAGACCGGTACTCCGGGCTGGAGGACCGCCGCCGGTGCAAAGCTGAAGGTAATCGGATTCGGACCAACGGCGTTGTAGGCCGGCCCCGCATTTAACGTATTGAACGGAAGTTGTTCAAGGAACAAGTCGCTGGAGAAGGCATCGTAGTATACCCCCCAGCCGGCCCTTAGAACCGTTTTTCCATTGCCCTTGATGTCCCAGGCGAGGCTTACACGGGGAGCGAAGTTGTTCAGATCGCGGGGATAGAGCTGGCTGACATTCTGCAGATTTCCCGTTGCATCCAGAATGCTGAATTGATTCTGCTGCTCACCGATGACTCCGAAATACTCCCATCGCACACCGTAATTGAGCGTCAGGTTAGAAAACAGACTGAAGTTATCCTGGAGATACAAAGAATTTATGTTCTGGAAGGTTTGGCGGAAGGAGTTTCCCTGAGCCTGGCTTCCGCTGGACGGGGTTCCAGCAATAAATGCATCCAAAGTGCTGAAGTTCAAACTTCCGCGATGGCCATTGTCGAAGAAGCTGTCCACGTTATTCCGGTGGTATTCATAACCGAATTTCCAATTATGCCGCCCTGCTGTGTAGGTGTAATTGTTAAAGAATTGATAGGCATTGCTGGTGCGTCCGCGCGGATCGCCTGGCGCCGCTCCCAGCTTGGCAAAATTGGCTACCGTAATCGAAGGTAATCCAAAATCCTGCGCGGTGGTTCCAAGATTCAATGCGATGGCTGCCGGGTTGAAGCTCTGATCCTGAGGGAAAAAGTCCTTTGATAAACGGTTATAACCAGCTCTGACCTCGGTGAGCAAATGCATGCCAAAAATGTGTGTGTAAGAAGCCGTGGCAAGGTTTGCAGCGGCAGGTGTGACGGTATTGAACCCGGGCAGGATGCCGCCGCCGGCAAGCGCCAATGGAACGTTGTTGTTGCCATTACTGTAAAAGTAGCGGCCCGTCAGATAATCCTTTTCCCCAAAACGCTGGTCAATTTTAATGATCATGCTGTTGCTGCTGTCCGGAGCGCTGGTGGATGTGACCAAATTATTTCCCTGGCTATCAGCCGGAACATTCGGCGCGGGCCATAAACCATGGGAAAGCAGGCTGGCAATGACCGGATTGACCACACCCCCGTTATCCGCTATGGCCTGATTGAGCTGCGCTTGCGTTGGCACTCGAGTTAAAACCGGAAACCCGACGTTTTCACGCTGGCCCTCATAAGCCACAAAGAAAAATGTCCGATCTTTGACAATCGGGCCACCCAGGGAGCCGCCGAATTGGTTATTGTGAAAGACATCCTGCGGAGTGCCAACTGCATTGAAGAAATTGCGGGCGTCGAGAGCATTGTTGCGGAAATACTCATAAATGCTGCCGTGGAGCCGATTGGTCCCAGACTTAGTAAGAAAGTCTACCGTCGCTCCTGAGTTATGGCCGAACTCCGCCTCAAAGTTGCTGAGAACGGAAACTTCCTGGAGAGAATCAAGGGGCATCTTCAGAACCGGGACGCCAAATACTCCAAAAGCATCCAGCACAGGCAGGTTGCGGTATGGATCGGTCGCATCGGTTCCATCAATGTTGAAATTATTGGAACGGCCGCGATTGCCGTTGATGCTGAACGCCCCGAAGGAGCCAGCCGAGTCGTTCGCCCCGCCCCCTGAGTCGCTATTGACACCTGGAGTCAAGCCAATCACCTTATAGATGTCGCGGCCGCTGATTGGCAGATCCTGCAGCTCCCTCGCTTCCATGATCCGACCTTGATTATCCTGGGTCGTGCTCACCAGTAGAGACTGGCTGCTCATCTCCATAACTTGCGTGGGCTTTTCCCCCTCCACCACTTCTTTGGGCTTGAGTTGAAAATCTATGCGCTGATTCGAAGAGACATCAATCTTGATGCCTTGCAGTGATTGCGAGCGCGAGCCTTCCTTCTCTACTTTCAGTTCGTAGATGCCGATAGGCAGCTCGGAGACGAAGTAAGTCCCGGCGGAACTCGTCTTGGCAGTTCGTATCAGACCTGTTTCCTCGCTGGCTACAGTAACAGTTGCGTCCGCGACCGGATGGCCAGTGGGGTTGGTCACCGTCCCCTGGATTCCGCCACGAAAGGTTTGTGCCGGCAAGAGCAGTGCCGCGCACAGGATGCAAACTACGCAAAACAGAGTTTTCATTGTGTGGCTACTTTTCAAATCAAAGTTCTGGGCAAAGTGTAGCTATCCGCAGTACCCGCAGTATAAGAAGCATCCGAAGGCCGGTGCTAATTACGAAAGTACTGAGAACAGGCCAGATATTCCGCCAAGATGTTGTCAAGTAGAACTCTATATGGATAAATATAGGTACTTTGTGAGCAAACACGTCGTATGCCTAGCCTCCTAAATAGGGTGGGAGCCCTCATAAGATATAAGACTTATCTACACTCTGATATTCAGGATGTTGCCAATATGTCCCTGGTTATATCTCCCGATTTCTTCACACTTGCGTTAGCATCCTTGTTCGCAACACTGCCGCTAGATCGCCACAACTCGCTAGCTTCTTCGTCTCCTTTCTTAGGTATCCGGGTTGTCGAGTTGCACGGCTCGCTGTGGTGGCCACCTCATTATTTGCAAGTCGTTCATTGCAGCCATATAACTCCGAAATTACGGAGTGCCACCCGACATATTTTTTTGCCGAACTTGGTTTGCTCACCATCGGGACGGGGCTGCGTTGCAGAGAACTTTTCGCGCTCAAGTGGAAGGATATTGATTTTGAGGCCACACAAATCAGCGCTGTGCGCTCGATTGTGTGCGAACCAATCGGCATCTGCAGGACGGAATCATCCCGGAAGCCAGTCCCTTTGAACGACCGGCTGGCAAAAGCGCTCTGCGGAGGACGTTGCCTTTGTTCTTACCGCCATCTCCGATTGGACCTATTTTGGACGCACGCAATGGCAGAAAACCACAGCTTTTTCACAGGACGCAAAGAGCGGCGAGAGATTCAAAAACAGTGGCAGTTAGGCGGGTGGTGAGCGCGGCTGGATTCGAACCAGCGACCCACACCTTAAAAGGGTCCCGACAAACCGTAACGTATTGAAACTGTGCGGCACGGATGGCTCCTAACCGCCCCTTCAGTAACACCTCGGACACCTTATCGGCCCCTTAACGGACCCTTGCATTTTGAGCCAGGGAAAGAAGCAACACGGCATTGCTCTGGAAGAGCTACCTCGGTTGAGGTTCTCATCGACCAGATCACGAGGAACGAACACTCGACGTCTGGTCTTGTCCTCACGGGGCAGAATCAGGATAGCCAGCCACTGAAATCCATACCTCTCATCGTATTCCAATACGCTTTGCTGGGAGCGTTGAGCAACGCTGCCACAAAACTGCCACGGTCTTTGAAAAGGATCACGTCTACGTCATGGTGGACAATGGTGCAGACTCGGCTCCCTCGCTGCTTAGAAAAAAGCAGTCTCTTTCTTCTTCACTTCACCTTCCAGTCCGTTGAAGATATCCTTGGCCCGCTCGTCAACCTTGTTGATGTACTGGAGGACATCATTGTCCATCCTGTATCTTTCGGGAATCGAGCGTCCGCCAAAGTTCGGGTCGTTCCGGCGCTGGATGGCATCTTGCAGTTCTTTACGTGCGTGCAAGAGATTATTGCGCATCCGTTGCTGCCGGAAACAGAGGGCGGCGCTGAGATCATCATCGCCCTGAAGCCGGATCTGCAATGCCTTGGCGCTGGAGGCGTAGGCATGAATGATCGTCGCCAGGCGATACGCATCCACGCTGATCATGCGCACGGAATCCTCCAAGATGCTGTCGGCCAAGCTCAGGTTCCTGGCTGGAGCCGCTTCCAGGCCCAGAAATGGTATGGGGGTGCCGGATTCGTCGAAGATCGATGCCCAGACCGACATCGCGATCAGGCGCAGGCGCCGTTCGAAGAACCAAGTGGTCCAGGCCACGTTGCGTCGGCGCACGCGCAGCACGGGTTCCGCCCGGTCCAGAAAACGCAAGCCGTCGGCCACCAGCGATCTTGCCCGCCGGAGGGCAGCATGGATGTTACGCTGGTCTTCCCTGTCCGGGTCTCGATCCAGGTACGGATGGAGGCAGTCGTACAGTCTCTTCCAATTGCCGGGTGGGAGCTTTTCGAGCTCCTGGCACATCTCGGCAAAGCATTTCCACTTTTCTCCCAGATGGCCTGCCTTTTCCGCGGCATGCAGGCGGGCTTCCGCTCGGTGCAGTTCCACGATGGCCCGTTCCGGACGGTGGCGCTGGGGATCGGAGATATGTAGGATGACCTCCGCGTCTCCCAGGAGACCCATGGCTTGGTCAGCGTCGTCCCTGCCATCTTCGCAACTTTGGCCTGCTGAACCGGCTAAGACAAGAGATCGGGACTCCAGCGAGGCACAGACGCTCTGTTGGATCAGCAGGCGGGATTCACACAAGTTCGCGCTCATGGTGGCATACGAGGATACGGAGTTGTTCGAGTTGCGAATCTTCGCAGCTAGTTCCCGTGCTCCTGCCACCTCCTCCTGGATGCTCGTCACATCGACACCCTGGCTGCACGGGCCGGCATCCAGGTGGTCGAGGCGTCTCGCCAAGTTATGCTGCAACAGCTTCAGATCGATAGACTGCTCTCGGACGCGCAGCTCTTCCAGCAATCGCTCCTGCGAGCAATTTTCGTCTCCGGCAGGTTCCAAGGCGCACTTAAAATCGATATCTGCTTGCCGGTAGGAACGGGAGGCCGCGTGCAACATCCCGCTCCATCGGTACCATCGCACGAGTTCGAAATCTGGCTTATGTTGTTCGGCGAGCGCCTTGGCCAATTGCTGGGAGAGAGAGGGAGGGTTCTCGTGCTGTGGCTTGGGGTCGGGATTGCTGCCTAACTCTTCGGGCAGTGGTTCTCCTTTGAAAAGTGGCTCTCTTTTGAAAGAGGTCAAGTGGAGCAGGGCAAATTGGCGATGGCGCAGAAATGCTTTCGCATCTTCGCCCACTTCGCGGGCAATCGCACGCATGGATTCAGTACAGGCAATGCGCAACTCCCGCGCGGCGTCGTACAGCGGTTGGTCGGCTGTCTTCTCCAGTTCTTCGCATATGCCGCGCGTGTGCGCGAGGCGGCGGCAGTTGCCTCGCGCGTAGCCTTGTGTTTGGATCAGGAAGGCATGGGACCTGAGCAAAGCAGAGGCGGCGACCAAGCTTTCCCCTGCTTTTTTCAAGTTCGAATCCTTCGCCTGGGTCACCGCCGCCTGGCAATAATGGTAGAGCGCCTCAAAGAGGGCCGAAGGCACCTGCGAAGCATTCAGGATTTTTTCATACCATTGGGCTAGCCCGGTGTGAATGTCCGCCTTTTGTTCCCATGGTTTCCAGCCATGAAGGTTGAAGGACCCGTCATGCGCCTCCAAGGCATGCCGGATCAGTTGGCGGCAGCGGAGGTGCATCCAGATGAAACCGCCCGCTTTCCGGCGTATCAGTTTCTTGATTTCGAGTTCCTGCAGCCAGTCCTCTTTGAGACCCGCCACCTTCGGGTCTTCGCCGGAAAGGGAAGCGGCGTTGCTCCAGATCGTCGCCAGAAAACGCGGACGCTGCATCAAGACCAGGGCATGAAGGAACCGCCGCCTGTTTTCGCGATAGTCTTCTTCTCCGTCCGCCGTCCAGTCGATGGCATGCTTTACGGTTGACTCCTCGCTGAAGTCGACGCCTTGGCCTTGCTCCAGTTTTACGTGGTTGGTGTTGTCAACCAGCTTCTCTTTGTAGAGTTTCGTAATCAGCCTCGGTTGCGAGCCCAGCTCCCGGCACATCAGTACGACGGAAATGTGCGGAGAATCGATGCCGCAGAGTTGCTTCAGTAACTCCAGGAATTTCTCCGTACAAGCGGATTTGTCCGCTTTGTCCCCCGGTGTTTCGTCGTCCATCCAGCCATGGGGGCGCGTACGATCGTCGGAATGCAGGATCGCGTCGGTGTTGGCTCCCGGAGTCTCGCGGGCATTGAGAAAAATGATCCAGGGCCTGTTGACGGACCGGGCCAGGCGCCGGATTTCCTTCGCCCGCTTGTCCTCTTCGGTTTCGCGGTACACCGGCACCCAGTTTTCCTGCCCGAGACGGAAATAGGCGGCTTCCAGCAAAACCTCGAAAAGATTATCCGTGCTGGATATGTCGTTCATATCCAGCCACAGGCAAACGTTGTCTCTTTCCAGTTCGCGGAAAGCATGAGAGCAATGGGACGTCAGCCCTCGGAATTCATCGTTCGAGTCGGGTTTCGGAGCCGTGGCCAGGATCAGTTTTGTTCTTGGCGGGTCCAGCTGGTTGTTTTTGTCTCTGGTTCTCAGCCGGTTGAGGACTCGCTTGATCCCATCACTAAACCACGCCAGTTGCTGACCAGCGGCAATGACGGGCTGGGGAGGAAGTGTAAGCCGGGAGACCGAGGGAAACAGGCCGCCAAAGGGAGGGATTTTTCGGCGGATCGTCTGGTAGAGCTGTAAGAGCAGCAGTCCTAGATTGGCGTGGCGTAGGATGATCGAGCCTTTGAAATTGTCGTCGCCGGCTTCGGTGAAAAACTTTTCGGTGTGCTTCCTGATGGTCTCCACGTCCTTGTCCGAGTGGCAAATCCAAAAAACGCCAAAGTGCTTGTGCAGGCGCCGCCACGCGTATTCGATGAACGCCAGCGTGCGGCGGTCGTTTCCAGAGAATCCCATGATCAGCAGGAAGTTTTGGAAATCCAGTTTGTTGCTTGCGTTATACGGTTCCGATTTGTTCCGGGCATTGGCGGAAAGCAGGTACTCGAGAAACCTTTGCTTGTCCTCTTCGGATGGCAGAGCGTCAAGAGAGTAATCGGCGCGCAGCGAGTGCCTGTTTCCGTGGAGTTTGACCAGGGCCCGGACCTCGGAAACCGCCGACCAGTGGGGAAGGCGGTCGCCGAGGGGAACGTCGAACACCTCCAGCGGGTTCCTCGCGGCGGCGAAGGCTCGTTCCAGTAGGTCGTCGAAATTTGTGGTTAGCACTAGGTTGAAGCGAAGTGCGCCTGCCAGGATCGCCAGCATATTGTGTTCCAGCGAAGGATGCTTGTCCTTGAGCACGGCGCGCAAGCAGGAGTCGATGATCTCCTGCAGAGGAGGCCCCAAGGAGGGATTAAATGCGCCCCGCTCTCCGTCCAGCCGCGACAGGAACAGCAGGGCGGTGCGCCATTCCGCGGCGGACCCAAATCCCTGGGCTCGGACGGCGCGCCCCTCTTCCATGTTACGTGTTAAGTAGGACTGATTCAGGATTTCCTCCCACCAGTAGTTGCGCTGCAACTTCTCGACCTGTTTCCAGTAATCGCCAGGGTCCCGGCTGCCTTCGGGACCACTGCGGTCGATCAGCGGTGGCCACTGATCGGTCCGGGGATGCCAAGCAGCTGTACCAGGCTCGAGCGCGAGAAGAATGCATCGCTGGAGATACGACTGCAACTCGTCGACAAGTGGCGCCCCGGAGGCAGCGGAGAAACCGGCGCCGATAAAAGGCACAAATCCATAGCCCCGCTTACGCCATTTCTGAATATGCCCGATGAACGTTCTGCTGTCTCCATTCGTGACCGTGTAGGTCTTCTCGCCGCCGATGGGATCCGTGGCCGAGTTGATTACCAACGACCCTTTATTCCAGTTCGTTGGCTTCGGCTCATGGTTTTGCCTGCGGGCTTCATCTTCCATTCTTCCCTACCTATTCTGGCCGTGGGGTAGATTGACGGGCCAATAAACTCGCGCTCAATCAAATAGTGACAGGAACCGGAAAAACGTTACAGAAAATCTGATAATGGAATAGCCTGAATCCCAGAAGCGTGGTAGGCGCGGATTTTAAGTCCCCCTCTCAATTTTTTAACATCAATAAAATCCTGTGTTTACAAGGGCTTAGGAAATTTGCCATGCTGGTTCGGTGAGGTCTGGTGAGGGTCTGTGAGGGTCGATAAGTCCGTATTGGTCACGTTTTGGTTGCAAGCATGTGGCCCAACCGACAGAGTCAAAGCGATTTCTTCCGGTTACCCGTTGCCCGGCCAGAGCGGAATCGTCCTGTTCTGCGGGCTATTCGCGTCCGCGCAAATCTTGCGGGGCGCTCCGCCGGTCCCCATTCTTCCGCCGATATGCGGCAAGCGCTTCTGCGATACTGAACGGGTAAGATTTCTTTGGTCCCGACGGAAGCGCCATGGTTCGCATTCGATGACCTCAGGCCAAAACCTCCTGTCCCAACTTGCGGAGTTCCTCATCGGCCTCACGCGCGCGAAGCCAATACCCTTGTGCCTCTGCCAGAGTCTTTCCCTGGCGTAGATAGGCTGCCCCCAGGCGAACATTCTTGCATCGGACCAGGGCGCGGCCCAGCACAACCAGTCCGTGGGCTTGTCGTAACCCCAAACACAGTTCGTTGGCAATTTGTAAGGCGTCCAGCGCACGCTCAATTGCCGTTTGTGTATCTCCGAGGTCAAGCGCCAAGTGAGACAATTCGGATAGGGCATCAGCTTCGAGACTGCGTAACCCCATTTCCCGTGCCTCTTCCAAAGCTGCCGTATATTGGGCCATCGCGTCCGCGACTCTTTCTTGAACACGTAATTTATGTCCGGTTGTGATGCGGTAATTTGCGCGAATGTCGGGGTAGCGCGAAGCTTCGGCCCGGGCACGCCCCGACAGAATATAGCGTTCCGCCTCATCAATGCGATTGAGCTTAATGAGCAGATCGGCGTAGTATCGCTCGAAAATACTCATGGCGCGCTGGTTAAAATTAATCTTCTGCAGCCACTTAAGACATTTTTGATAAAGCGCTTCGGCTTCACGAAAGTTTCCCCGCAGATGCTGAAGCACTCCGCGATATCCGAGGATTCTCGCGCCATGTTCCCTGTCATCGATGCGAGCATTGATTTGCTCCGCCGTGTGCAGATGAGTTTCGGCCTGCTCCAGTCGACCCAGCTGAATGAAGACTGCGGCCAAATTGCATGACGACTGAAAAAGGTAAAGTCCGCCGCTTGAACTGCTATCAATATGGCTGTTGATCTGATGTTCTAATTCCCATATTCCGAGAGCATCGAGGACATCACCTCGATGAAAGTATGCCAGACCGAGCTCGTTGTAGAGCCAAGCCAACTCATCTTCCCAGAGGAGAGCATCTTCCGATTTGGGCTTGGGCGCGGCAAACCACAGCTCTGGAGACACCTTTCGTATCAAGTCGCCCAGGCTGAGCACTGTGCGTAGGTAATCTTCACCCGGGCGCCCGCCCGGGTCCCAGCTTGCGTAGCGGTCCCATCGCGCCGAGGTATTGGCTTCCATTCGTGTTCGTATGATTCCAAAAGCGTTTCGAGACAAAGTCAGGATTCTTTCTCGCAATTGCACGACGCTGGTCATGAGTTGCTCGCGCCGAGCGTCATTTTGCTCTGCCTTGGCTATCTTACGGCTTTCCTTCTCCGCCTCAACGCAAATATCAACCAAACTGGAAAGGCGCACAAACAAGTTTGTAATTTTTTCGGCACCGTCTCGTGTGCCCGGATCAACGTGGGTACCGCCTGCGGTGAAACCAGGCAAGGTGAAGTTGGGAAGTTCATCCGACCGAGCCTGGTAGCGCCGATGGAAGACGTAGCCGCGCACGATCGGATGAATGACAAAAACTTCTTCATTGTTGTCATTTACTACGCTCAAGAGGAGGCTCAGATCGCGTAACCGGTCGCGCAGCGTCTGGGCGACATCGGCCTGATAGTTCTTCGGATCTGCGCAGGCGATCAGAATATCCATCGGAATCAAGCCCATGCAGACCGAAAGGGAGTCCAGCAATTTCAGCTCGCTCTCCTTAAGCTCTCTGACGACAAGCTCGATCATCCGGGACACCCGATGCTCAGGAGAAACGCTGGCCAGCAGCAATTGAAGGCGCCTGCCCACTTCTTCACGGCTGGTTTCGGGCTTTGTCATTTCATTCCGTACCCAGGCGTTGGCCATGGTCAGGGCATAGCGGTGACCTCCCAGGAGATTCACGATTTCCGGGCGACCGGCGTCATCTTCAAAAAAGTATGGAAGCCAATCCTCATCTTTTGACTCCATCGGATTGGCGCCTTTCACGGTATAGCGGTGAATCACGGACCCGTTAAGAGAACTCTTTTCGAAGGTGTCCGGCCAGAGCCGCGTGGTCAGAATGAGTTTACTGGTATGAGGCTTGCAAATCTCGGAGAGGAACCGCTCAATATCCGGATTGAGAGGAATCCCAAAACCGGGTTTCTCCGTGCTTTCTCGCAGGAGCCGCTCCAATCCATCAAATATCAGAACGTGCTCTCCGGAATTGAGGAATTTGCCCAACCTCTCCAGTCTTGATGAGCTTTCCGATCGAACGGCATGATCGGCTGATCCGAGGAATTGCAACAGGCGGTCAAGTCCCGAAAGATAATCGCCGGAGTAATAAGAGCTCCAGAAGAACACCTTACGTGTTTGATCCGCTGTCTTCTCCTTTTGACGATAGATTCCATGGGCCACCCAGGTTTTGCCGGTTCCTCCCGGCCCCTGCAGACACAGAACCCGCGCATCCTGCCTTTCCAGGAGTCTCATGGCCCGCTCAATATCACAATCCCCGAATCGCTCCACGTTTCTCTGGTGATAGGGAATCTGCTGCCCAAAGTGACAATACTTGTAGGGCGACATTTTCCCAACTTTACGAAGGGCTGGTTTTTCCAGCCAACTGCGGCGATGAATTTCCCAATGTTCCTGGAGCTGCACCAGGGCCCTCGTCAGATCTTCTCCCGAACTCGGCTTGTCCAGCCGGTAAGTGATGACCTTGATACCAAAGCGTTCATAGAGGCTCTCAATCCGGTGTTGTTCGGTGAAATCAGGCAGTAAAGCAAAAAGCAGCTGCTCAGCCCGCCATCGATGATTGACGGCACCGAATGCCCGAAGTGGACGAAATAGATCTTCGTCCTCCAGGCCGGTACCGATAAACAGAATCGGATTAGAACTGTAGAGCAGATGCAGGGCATGACGGAATGCAGTTCGATCTTCGCTATGGCCAAAGTAACATCTTTGGTAATCTTCCTCGGTGACAATCAGCCAATTGGTGTTGCCGTTTTGGCTATCGTCCAATTTTCCATGACAATGGAAAACTAGGTCACGACGTCCGCTGGGATCGGCTATGACGAATTCCGCCAGTCTATCTACGGTTTCGGGTCCAAAAGAATCCCGTGGAGTATCGAAACCGCGCTTTTGCTCCAGTAACACTTCCTCCAAAAGGTCGTCGTAATTTGATGTGACGAAGCGATGGATCTTAAGTTTAAGGAGTGCCCGGTAAGGATCTGCCTGGAGGCCTGGGTTTTTGCGGCTGCGAAGAGCGTTGCGGACAACTTCCCAATATCGCTTGTCACCTAACTGTTTTTTATAGTGCCCGATGAGAGTTGGAATGTCGGTCGCCGCCAATCCCTGGGGCAGAGGAATGTCGCGTTGCGCTTCACTCCCCATCTGCTCCGTCAATCTCCGCCAATCGGGCAACCCATAGGCTTTGCCGCATCCCGCTCCGATGAAAGCCGCCAATGTACCCCTTGCCATCGCGCGAGTGAGCATTTCGATCCATACCTTCTCCCGCTTCACCTGGTCTCCCGAGAATTCGGCTCGTGAGAATTTATGAACTCCAAGAGACACGGGCACGGATAGTTCGTCCGGCGGAACGGTGAGCCCCTTAGGGGGGACACTCACTTGAATCGCGGTTGCCATGCGATATCCTCCCTTCCTTGCGGGAAAGAAATACTTTCAAGAATTAACGATATTTAAAACGCGTGGTTTCCGGCTATCCTGAAGACGAAAGTCGCCAAGCTAAATTCCTACCAACGGAAGAGGTTAGCCCGTCGCCTTAATCCAACAAGACCTCGGACCACATTGAGATTTGGGTCATGTTGGGAGCCAGTGTGAAACGGGATGGTTGTCGGTGTCAACTATAATTTTTGGAATCCATTGCGGAACCCTGGATCAGAGCTCGCGCCAGAGTAACCCTGCGGAAGTCTTATAGCACCCTAATTGCACCTAGGTTTTGACCGCAAAGGCGACCAAGGTGGAAAGCGAGAAACGCTGCTCCAATGATCGCTCAAGAAGATACAACGTAATTACGAGGGCACCCCATCAAGAATACCCCCTGAGTGTAATCCTTAGCAGGCGCCGTAGAGGAAGGTGCGGTGTACCGCTGAAAATCAGGAACTTACAGTGTCCAAAATTGAGGGGTTTTTGTCAGTCGAATCACGCTATGTGCTGATGAAGGGCGCGTGCTATTTCGGCATGCCCGCGTGACCGACCTGCCGGGTAGCTGATAGCCTCTCCTGCCCAATAGAGATGGGCCAGAAGGAAGTGTGCCGAGGCAACAATGCAGAGGAAATTCCGATCGGGAATGCGGAAACGTTCGTTGGCGCTTGAATGCTGCCGAAGCGCCGCCGACCGCAGCTTACAGTCGGGCTGTTAGGTCCATGCGGCAAGGGCATCGAAAACGGCACCCTTGTTGCTATCTTCGCTTTGGTGCTCCCGAGCCTTGCGATAACCCACGTACCATGGGGCGCGTCCGATACAGCACTAGCGTTTCTGGCCCTCTTCGCTTTTGCCGACCAAGCGCCCGAATCTGTGGAGGCAGACCGATAGACCTCCTACCTCAGCCTGTTTCCCACAAGTTGCTGTCTGGCTCAGCTTGTCCATTATTTCGCGCGGAAATGCTTAATGGACGGATAACGAACTCCGGCAATAAACACCATTTCTTGCTTCGACGGCATGAGGCCAAGCCGGAGCATTACACGCTTTCTTACGCTTTGAAGAAGCTGGCGATTACACCAGCGAGGATGGCAGCGAGGACCCAACCGAGGATCACGAGTACCCATCGCAGGGTGGCCAGCCATCCGTATGACATCCGTGGCAGCCAGCGCCTCCAGCCCGAGTGCGCCGCGACATGGGATTGCGGATTTGGAGCCCAGGCGTCGTCCTGGCCAAAGTTGGCTATTGGCAGTACGTTTTCCAACGCATAGACGATTGGACTGAAAGGAACATAGTAGGACGGTGGTTTGTCGTTTGCTGCGAAGTATTCGTAGGCGTCCTTATCTGTTGGTGCCATGGCTTTCATACGACGGGCTCGCCAAAAGATTGCTGAACTGAATATCCAAAACAGACAAATAGGCACAACAATGTATTCGGGATATTCCACAAACGTCTGGTAGTAGAAGACGAGCTTGCTTCTCATCTGTGCGGCTCTCATCGCGTCAAGGACGTTCCTGGCACCGTCTGCGTTCCCGCTGGTCTGGATATACTGCGCCAGCTGCATCCAAGGTTGTGAGGCCATCACTTCCTGGTCGCTTTGCAGCCTCAACCATCCGATGCGGTCATCCGGGCTCATCCCTCCTTTGGATTTCCACTGGGTTTTCCCCGCGAGCTCAGCGGCTTCCGGGGGCACTTCCAGCGAGAGCTGCTTATACACGAAGCCGCCCACACTGAGCTTGCCCTTTGATGGCCAGCTTTTCTTCACGTCTCGCAACTCCCTTACACTTGCGCGCACCAACTTGAGATTTGTATTTTCGGGATGAAGGATACCGGCCCATAAAAGGGCGCCGCCAATTTGCGCGTCAGTGCAATCCAGTTCTGCCAATTCCGCCTCGTTTACCCACAGACTCTGCTTGATGACAGTGCGCCAGAGGTTAACAGAACCGGACGCATGAAAATCGGGCATGAGATAGAGGTCGCCAGCTATAGTCGCGTCTGATAGTGAGAGAGATGTTTGCTTACCCTCCAGGTGCGCTCCATCGAGCCATATAGAACCAGCGATCGTGGTGTGCCGCAGGTCGACAGCCTCCGAGGATTGCACATGCCTAAGTGTCAGATCCCCCTCGATACTCGAGCCCGTCATTGTTACCCTTGAAGCGAGTGTCGCGCCCTTGGCAAAGAATTCATGACCAATTTTTGTCTCCAGGATCGTCAACGGTCCAGCACAGCTGAGGTCCTGAAAATAGGCAGCCCCGCTGATTTCTGCATTATTGATGAAGAGAGCCTTGTCTTTCGCCAGCAGTTTCGCTCCAACCATCGACAGATCTCCGTGGATCCGTGCGCCGTACATCGTGATGGAGCCATCGGATTGAAATCCCTCCAAAAAGAGATCTCCGCGGATGGTGGCACCTTGGAAACTCATATCCCCATGCAAAGCAGAGTCGGTGATGTAAATGGATCGAGTTTCAGCCAACACAAAATGAACACTCCCTTTGAATATGCACTTGCGACAATTCAGACTGCACGAAATATGTGAGTTGTCCAGGTCTACGTCTCCATCGATGGTGGCCGCCACGACCTGAAAACCATCTTTATCGATGAGCGGCGTGGCCAGGGTGTCATTCAGCAGCCAGCGAAGGAAGTCACTGCGCACATGACGCGCTTCTGGCTGATCAGAGGGTTGCGGCTTGGCTGGTCCTGAACGCACCGAGTCGTGAAGGATTCGGAGTTCGGCTTCGTAAAGATCGGGAGAATAATTTCTCTTTGCCAATGTCACCAACTTCACTTCATTGGTTTTTGCCAGTGGGCTCTCCATTAACTCATACCTCCTCAGCAAAAAAATAAGTCAGTTACAAGGGCGCAAACTAGTACCTTGTATTTGGCAGCTCATGAAATGCGCAGCCGAGTGGCAACTAAACACATAAGATGCGCAATTGTAACGGGTATGTGCCCCTTACTGTGGCTGTCGGTACGGGCTGTCGCCAGCTGGTAATAGAATTTATCAGACACATCAATCCCAAAAGAGTAGGGCACAATTGTCATCTTGATCGATAAGGGTCGCGCAAACAGTGATAGCGCGCTATCTCCTCCCGCCCCAGGAGTGGGACCGCCTGGTTCATTCCTATTGCTCGCGCCTGCGGTTCACAGGCGCTTTCCTCGGCCCCTACGTCGAATCGTAAACGAACCGACCATTTCCGCCGGGATTTCAGTTTAGCTTCAAGCAGTCTGCCCCAGTTGCCGGTCAAGGCCGTGGTGATCCAGTTCTTCGCCAACGATACCGAGGAGGCGAACACCGCCCAGGGCGTCACCTTCCATGTCAACGATGTGTGGAAGCCGGACACGCTTTACCCCTATCGCGCTGACCTGTTCGACAGCGGCGTTCTCTCGCGCATGAACGCGCCCAGGCACGTGCATGTGATTCTTAAGCTCTCCGGCACCACCGACGAGGAGGAAATAAGGTTCTTCTGAACAATCCGAATGGAATGGGCGCGGAAACGGATCGATTCAGTCTATGCGATTTCCTGTGTTTGCCCCCCGGCCGTGTTTCGCAATCATTGCGGCGTTAGGGAATTCTCAAAATGGAGCGTTATACTTAGAAGGCTTCTTCCCAAACGGCTTTGATGACCACCAATCCCTTACCGGGCTTAACCGATGAACTTCGGCGCTATTCCAGCGGCGACAAGACGATAGCCGACGCGTTATTCGACACGATCTTTCCTATCCTGCGGCGAATCGCGGTGCGGGAGCTTCAGCGCGAGCGTTACGTCGCGCCCCTTTCTCCCACCGAACTCATCCATGAGCTGTGGCTCAGAAACTTGCGGCGCGGCGGCTGGCAGGTCAACAGCCGTGAGCATTTCTATGCTATCGCTGCGGTCGCGATGCAGCATGTGCTCGTGGACTTCGCCCGCGCGCGACTGGCGCAGCGGCGTGGCGACGGTGAAGCCCCTTCCTCGCTGGACGATAACGGCTTTCGTTGCCCAGCGGCCCGCTCCGATCTGGAAACGCTCGTCCGGATCGATCTGCTGATGCAGAAACTGGAAAAACAGGATTTACTCTGCGCGCGGATAGTCGCGATGCATTATTTCGTGGGATTCACGCTCGAAGAAATAGCCGAGGTCACTGGGCTGACATTCCGCCAAGTGCGCCATCGTTGGGAAAAGGGCCGCGACTGGCTGAAAGACCGACTGTAGGCGCTTTTGGGAACGGCTCCTCGCCGCCGGCAGATTCCAGATCTCCCGCGATAATGGCGGCGAACGCGGCAACATCGCGCGGCCGGCGCGCCGGATCAAACTCCAGAGCCGCGCCAATGCGCTCGATTGCCGAAGGGGACAAACCGAAAGTCCCTCCGCCCAGTAATTCCTGGACGCGCTGCGGCAGGTTCAGCGCGGCATCCGGCAGCAATTCCGCCACTGGCTTCCCAGTCAGCATTTCGACAACGATTTTGGCGAGGCTGTGAATGTCACTTGTCGCGTCGGCGTAGCCCATCGCCTGCTCGGGGGCCATGTAATAGAAGGTTCCGGCGGCGCGCGAAAGCCCTTGCAGTGTCGCCTCAGCGTCCTTGACAATCGCAATCGAGAAATCAATCAGCACGATCTCCCGGCCTGGCGGCGCGTCTTCACACACCATCAGATTGTCCGGTTTGAGATCGCGATGGAAAATCCCCCGCGCGTGAATCGCTTGCAGCGCCGCGCCGATTTGCCGTAAGTAATTCGCGACTTGAGTCCACGTGAGTCTGTCGGCATCGAGCGTTTCCCGCAGCGTCCTGCCGATGACGAATTCCATGACCAGATAGGGCGCGCCGGTCGGTGCCGTGCCGTGGCCTCGAATGGAAACCACATTCGGATGACGCACCTGTTCCAGCGCGAGCACCTCCTGCCGGAAGCGCCGCTCTATCCACTCCTGGTCCGCCCATTTCTGATGGAAGATCTTGACGGCGCAGGCTTCGCCATCTTCTTTCAGGTCCCTGCCTCGCATTACGGTTGCGAATCCGCCGCGCGCGAGCAATGTTCCGATTTGAAATCGGTCATCCAGCACAACCCCGTCCAGTTCTCCCTCTTCCGATGACAGCGCCGCCAGCCGCCATTCCGTCAGCAGTGGCAACGCCTTCTTCGCTCGATCTCTTCGCTTCCTCCGCCGCAGGTAACCGACGCCGACAGCGAAACCTGCGGCGAGGGCAAATCCCGAAAGCGCCGGCCATGAAAGCCAAGCGGGAGTCAATACCAAAATGGATTGCGCTGTTGTAGCCGACCAGGGTCCGGAGCCCAGCCGCGTCTGTAGCTCCAGCCTGTGGTGCCCCCAGCGCAGCTTGCCCAGGTGAATATTCGGATCGCGCTGCTCTGCCCACGACGATTGCTCGGGGAGCAGACGGTAGCGCAACCGCAGCAGGTCGCGCCGGTCGAACTGGAGCGAGCCGACATGGGCAACGAGGCTTGTCCCGCTTTTAATGTCGCCCAGCAAACCGGCCATCCGCTTCGCTCCGCCATCGGAAGAAAACGCCGACAAGAACGCCGTAGGCGCAGCGCCGGGATGAATCAGATCGTCCGGTGGCGACAGATGCACGACGGAGCTATCCACTCCAAACCAGATCGATCCGTCGGTGTCTTCAAAAAACGACTTCTGGTTCGTATCCACAGCTGGCAGACCATCTAACCGACCCAGATGCAGCCAATCGCCCCTCCGAGCTTGTGCCAAGTCGGCAACATAGACTCCGTCCGCGCCGCCTCGCCACAACCATCCGCGCTGGTCCACATTCAGGAAATGGGCTTGTGCCGTTCCCCATGTCTCGCCACCGGGTGCATCCGGAGGCCGATCGGAGCCGTTTTGGATTTTGTCGATGATCGAAACCGCAGGAAGGGCGCTGCAAGTATTCCAAACATTCCCATCCGGATCGACAGCAACAGAACCCGATTCATTCTCTGCCAAACCGCCCTTGGTTGATATCCGGTGCCAGCCGGATGCGTCACGGTGCATCAATCCGCCTGCGTAACACGCCCACAAGTCCCCTGCCTTGTCTATTTTCATATCCGTGCCGCCTGCCGGAGGATCAGGAACTTGCACAGGCTCCAGATGGAGACGCCTTCCATCGGGAATGATTCGGAAGATCCCTGCTCCTGACGCCCAGAATTGCCCGTCCGGCGTTCGAGCGAGCATCGCGATATTCACCGGATCGGACCTCCGCAGGATCTTTCCTTCAGCGGTCATTTGCACGACGCCGTCGGTGTGGCTTCCCACAAAAAACGTCTGCTGCGGGCCGGCAAGGAGGTGCGTCGCCGCCCCTATCCTAGCCAACACGCGCCATCGGCTCCGGTTTTGACCCAGCACGCACACCGTGTCTCCGGCAATGGCAAACATCTTGTTCCCCATCCGCAACAGAGACCAGGTGTTGCCCTCAAGCCCGTCGCGCTGCGACCAGAACTCCATCTTCAAGCGCAAAGGAACGACGAAGAGGCCGTTTGCATTGCTTAACCATAAGCTGCCGTCCTTGGCGACGAAAGCGGGACCGGCGCTTGGGTAGCCGTTCATCGCCGTCAGCACGTGAAACTTTCCGGGACGCCCCAGCGCAAGTTTTCCGAAACCGGGCAGGACTATCGCGCCGTCGTTCAACTCCATGATCCGAGGGGAGCCGATGCTGGCCACGTTCTCCGGCAAGGTGACGGGGCGTGAATTGTCGGGGCACTGGTAGGACGCATCGCTGCTGCCGCGCATCCATACGCAGCCGAAGCGGTCCTTCCATACGACGGCCATGCCGCTGGCGTAGCTGGTGCGGGTGGGAGCCCTGACATGGGTTACGCCAATGGCAAGACCTGGTCGCCAATCCGCCACCTCGCGGCTCTCCAATGCACAGAACCCGCCATCGCATCCGTAAAGCACACGCCCTGAGCGATCCAGACGAAACTGCACTTGCGGAATCCGGTTTAGAATCGCTTCTGCCTTCCAACCTCTCTCCGTCTTGGAAATGCGAATCAGATCGACATCGGTTAGCGGTCTGTCCCTAGCATGTCCGACAGGCACCAGGAACACATCCGGGGCAATGCCTGTGATCCCGGCTCGGGCGTCTCCATCGACCATCTTGTCGAGGTGGCCTTCATGGATGCGATACACCCCTCCGGTTGACGCTATCCAGATTCCGCCATCGCTGTCCTCGGCCATGCCGCTGGCCACCACCTGCGGGAATACTCCATTGATCGGCGCGATAAAGCGGCTTCCATCAAAATAGAACAGCCCTTCGTTCCCGATTTCGCATCCGGCAAGCCACAATCCGCCGTGGCTATCTTCAAACGGAAAGAAGCAGCCCCTAGGCGCATCCGGCGGCGTCACGTCCACGAACGGAGCTTGCTGCGCCTGAAGGATGCCGCCCAGCAACAGCTCAAGCACGCAAAAATGCAAAAGGAGGAAGGAATGCCGCGTGCGTCTTGCCGTCTGCTGTGCCATCGGCGCTCTCAGAACTCCATTTTTGCTCTGTGATGAGTGCAAGACAATTTTCTCACGGCCCGATGGCACCGGTGTGACAATCCTACGCAGGATCAAAATGAAGCCCGTCTTGCAACGAAGCGAAATGTAAACGCGGGCCTGAATCCTAAGGTGAATTCTATGAAATCTCTAAGAATTGCCGCCCTGCCTTTGATGAAGAAGGCAAAGATGCGCCGAGCGCCCTCTCTCCTCATAACTGCTGCCGTCGTTGTTCTCTTCTTCCCGATCAGAGCCGTAGGGCAATTCAGGCTTCCAGGCGTCCCGATCCCGAACCGGGACACTATTCAGCAGAAGCTCCTTGAACGAGCCCTTCGCGCCGTTCTTGACAATCAGCTCCCCGTTAAACTCGATGCAAAATCAGTGTATCGGACCACTGCCAAACTGCCCGGCGGCCCTTTTGTCCCCCAACCTCTGCAACTCACTGCCGATAATCTCAGATCTCCTCTGCCTCCGGGAGATTACACCATCAACGTGCTTGCATTCTGCACTGAGTATTCTGCGCATCGGCCAGGCCAGGGAGTCGCTTATGAACTTGCGCCCTTGCAGGGCAAAGCTGCCGGAGCCGTGGCAAACCTGCTCTGGCGCGGCACCTTCCAAGGAATGACGCCGCAGCATCTTCTTGCCGTGTCATGGGCCATCCAATCCGGCTTGACCTATTCCCGAATGCCAAAGTCCTTCCAGGACACTATCGATAAGCTAATCCCCGATTACAAACATCAACTGCAAGGCGATCTCGTCCAGAATATCGAGGATACCTACCAGCGCTACGCCCAGGGCTTCCAACTCCCGCCGCTTGACCTCTTGCTGCAAGAAAAAATGGGAAAAGCCGGTCAACTCCTGCTCAGCGCTAAACGTCTCCGGGACATACTATTGCAACAAAATGCGAGCGACGAAATAAAGGAACAAACGCTTTTCGCCGGGCAGGAAAGCGGTGTCTATACGCCGGTGAGGGCGGAGGAAGGGCCATGGACCGTTATGATTCCCGATGTCGCCTACATCCGATATAAGATCGTGGGCGGCCATCTGGCCAACAACAATATCATAGAGATACGCATTCTCCGACAACCAGGCAAAACCAGCTCCATCAGCCCAGGCCCTCGATTCGTCAATTCCCGCTATGAAGGTACCGGTGCTGCTTCCTCACCCGAAGAGCAAACCAGCCCCTTGGCCCTCATGGGCGTAGCTGGTTCCGCACAGACAGCTCTGAACGCTTCAGGCATGATTGGGTATTCTCAGGGACAAGCGGCGCAGGCGCTCATTCCAGTTATTCCCATGCCGGGTACGTCTCCTAATAATCCCGATTGTTCCAAACAAGTGCAGGTCGTTTCCTTCGCCGCCTGTGCTCATTGTCCTGCGGGGGCCGGTAGCTCCCGGCTTTCTCTACCTGGGCCGCAACTGAGTCAGAATGTTAAGGGCAACACCCTATCTCTACTAACCAATGCGGAAGCCCTTCTGCTATTCCCTGTCGCTGGTATTAAATTTTATGCAGATATCCACATAAATGATGGAGCCATTCCAATCGATAGAATTCATGTCAGATATGTAAATAACTTAGTAGCATATAATGGGTCGCAGATCTATAATTATTCTCCAAACGAAACTGCTAGTCTAACGGGAGGAGCAACGCTTCCAGTTCTCGACTCATCCGAACAATGGTTTCCATACTATGGTGGTATTCCGGAGCAACCTTCCAGCGGAGCAGATCGAACCCTCGAAGCGAACGATTCTCCCAATCTGTCCGCACTAATTGTTCGAGATGACCCAGCCCGTCAACTAGAGAATATAAACATTGTGAAAGGCTTCACGATGTATTTGGGCTGCACCACCAACCAGGCGGATCCTACCAATTTCCGCACATTGGCAACGCTTGATTGGACCGCAGTTTTTTCAGGCACCGTTATGTCCTACAGTCCTTTTACATTTCGAGTATCCGACACTTCCGGAATAATTATTAGACCGAGCCAACCAAGCCAAGCGGTGCCTTTGATGAAGGGACCAATTGCGAATGGCCATACCGGACTAGCTCCATGATGACACAACAACATCCCTGTCCTAAAGCTATGCCAGGCTGTATAGAAACAAATCCCAATCCACAACGAATGTTGTACACCATCACGGCAGAAAAAATATTTGAGATCCTGCAACTGATGCCGGCGGCCGGAGCGCACTCTCACGCTTCTGATTGCGGCAACCGGGCTGCGCATCTCCGAATGTTTAGAAGGCCAAGAGTAAGGCGTCCAAGGCCCCGGTCCCGCTCCATGCGGTTCTGGCCGCTTTTCTATGGGAATGGCGTACCCAGACGGTGTACTCCAAGGTAGATGACTGGGTGTTCCCCAGTGAGAAGCTGGGGGGCAGACAGCCGCGAGTGGTCAACGTGCTGGTCGAGGATTACTTGCTGCCCGTTGCCGTCAAAGCGGCGGATCCAGAGCTGCTGGCTGATGGGAAGGCGCGGTTTGGGGTCCATAACCTGCGGCATTCACTGGCCTCATTTCTGGTGGACAGCGGAACAGACCCCAAGACCGTGCAGGACATGCTGCGGCAGGCCGATGTGCAAACCACGCTGAAGTTCTATGCTCACAGCAAGCATGAAACAAAGCTGGTGGCCCAGGCGCAAATTCTGCAAGCAATTCGGCAGACGCCAGCTTCGGAAGCAGTGAATTAGCGGTGAACTGACGATAACGGGTGATCGATGACGGTGATTTTGTATCTGGCAAAGTCGAGGAAAAGCGAGATGCCGTTGCAAGTGATTGGATTTTCAACAGCTTGGAAGGTGGCCAGGGAAGGAATCGAACCACTGACGCCAGCCTTTTCAGAACGAAACTTTCGAGTATTTTCAACAACTTATAAGGTCCGCGAGGGCTGCCTAAATACTTGGAAGTACGTGATGGACGGGCAGAGAACGGGTGGAGACAACGGGTGATTTTTAACTGATCATCGCGGCGAATCGCCCGAGTCCGAGTGAACAGTTGTCCGCTTATGAGGGCGGTTCATACGGCGGGGAGAACGGGATTCGAACCTGCTACCACCGTGATCCGGTATACACCATACGCGACTGACGGAAACGTCAAGACGAATGGCTCTCTTGGGACTGCTGCTTCTGGTTGTGATCGAATGCCTTAGAGCCTATTGCCGCCGACTTTCTTAACTTTGGCCCACCGGGCCTTGGCTGCTTCTGAAATGCGCTTCTTGGCAGCTACGCTAAGTCGTCTTCTCCCTCTCCTGCCGTCGGTCGCCTTCGGACCAGGACGCCTTCCGCCCCGACCGCTCGATCCTTCTAATGCGGAAATTGCGCTGTCAATGCGGTCGCGCTCTTCCCTCAGTTCCCGCAAAATGCTTTCAATGTCCAATTGACTTTCCTCCGCAACAAGAATACCAAAGCAGGCGCCTGGAATAGGTAAAGCAACCACACCAAAACCAAGCTGGGTGGTCGGTGCGGTAAATCTGCGGGACAAAATGGTGGTTAAGGCCAGCCTCGTCTATAAGTCTGCATGTTGCTGGCGAATCGGTGAGAATGCTCGCAAATTTTGATTCAGGCCAAATCACTCAAACCTTAAAAGGGTTGGAGCCGCTCGAAATTATATCAAAGCTTCCCCGGCACTTGGGCAGCCGCGACCGCTTCATCGGGGGCGAACTGGGGGCACGCCGGACCTTGTTGGCCCAGGTTCACCAACTGTATTTCAACCCGGTTGACAGCCTGATTTCAAGGGGGGCCAATCGAGGTTTGCGGCTGCATGTCTCGTCGTATCCGTTCAAAAGCTCGCGGGTACAACTGATCCCCAGGCCTTATTTCGTTTACTGCAACGGTGCTGGCGGCGGCAAAACTTGCATTGAACTCTTTCAGGAAGACTTCGATGAGATGGCCATCCTGCGTTTTCCAAGCATATCCCCTTTCGGGTCCATAGAAGTTCGGGTAAGCGAAGATCATCTCGAGCATTGCGTTATTTCTATATTTAATCCATAAGAACCGCGAGCGCAGCTTCGAGTCATTGGTTTTGACGACCCTAACACGGCCCGTGTTAACGAGTTGCATGCAGAGAGCATTTTCTACATACAGTACGGCATCCTGAAAATCCTGATATTCAGGAATGGACTTGAGGCACAGAGGTGTTTTGCCAATTAACGGGCTGTAGGCCCAACAGTAAGCTTTGAGCCTTTCCGGGTGCCGCTCACGGATCAGCATAAAATCATCGGGCCTCCCAGGATCGAATTGTGCCCTGATACCGTTCAGATTGGTGTCCTCGTCAGACACCAGCATTCTTAGCACGATTCCTCCGTTGGGGCCAACCCTTTCTAGAGCTCCAAGCACCGAGTCGAAGTACTGCATAAAAGACGTTGGTTGACTAAAGTGTGCATAACCAACATCAGCGTCAATGACCAGTTGGTCGCCAGGTGAAAAACCCCTTAGGAATGCACTTAGCTCATCCACATGCGAAGGCCATTCAGGCAAATAGCGGACGTTATAAGTGATCTTCGCAAGTTGGGCTTTTAAAGCCACCACAATTTGGAACGCTCGGTAGCCCGTTATTGCGGCCCCAGCCCCTCCTGCCACGACAATAAGAGCGCTCAGTGCAAGTCTTGCTATCAAACGACGGCGCACGCATGCGGTAAGGTACTCGTCGATTGCCGCTGTTCTTGCCCCTAGCACCCATTGTCCTTTCCAGCGCAAGACATCTCGTAGATCCTTCCCGCGCAGAAGATGCTGTCGACTACGCGTCTCCTGCCAGTGAGCATATTGGTCCTCAAAGACTAGCCGCAGATGGTCGATCGAAGCTAGGGCTTGACCGGCCAATCGGCGCAGCACAGGTACTAGACGTTCGTGGGTAAGCCGGTAGCGGTCGCCGGCAACTTTTTCCAAAAGGCGCACGCGGGGATGGGCCAGCCGCGCCAGCAATGGCGCCAGCGCGCTTTCTGCCATCTCGGCTTTTACGGATATGGCCGCGCTGGTTTTCCCGGCGGCGATGCGTTGCTTACTGGAAGGACTGACCAGCGCCAGCACGATGCCTTTCAGTAGAGGGGCGCGCAAGCCTTCGGGAACTTCCTCGAGCTTCTGCTCGACGAACGAGAGCAGGAGCCCCTCGACGCCGCCCGCGAGGCTGTACTCTTTCAGCCCAACATGGGCCGTGCCGGATTGCTGAACAAAATTCGCGAGGCTCAGCACGCCGATCGCGATGTCCACGGGTGAAACTCCCTGAGCGCCGGTCACGCCGGAAATAAAGTTGTCCACCAGAGCCTGGTCGAGGGTGAAACCAGCTGCGCCGGCAAGCGTGACCAGCGCGTCACCGGCCGTGGTGGGTGCAAGCAGGTTGAGGGGCATCTGCTCGGCGCGAAATCCACGGGTGTATTCAAGGTCCGCCCAGTCGGGCATGTAATCGCGCCGAAAGCCGATAATCACAGAGAGTTTGTGGGGCGCCGGAGCCTCGGCGATGCGATCGAGCAGAGCAAAAATTTGTGCATGCGCCGGTTCATTAGGCCGAAGCTGTTCAAGCTGATCCAGGATCAGGACGCATCGCCTGGGACAGGTTTCAGGAAGAGATTCCAGAGACTCGATGCCGGGGAACTGGCTGCGAATGGCGTAAAGCAGGACTTCAGACGCCTTGTCCGGGACCGCTTCCCAGTAGATGCATTGCTCTGCGCCGAGCGTGAACGCCAGGCCCGCTTGCAGGAGCGAAGTCTTGCCCGCGCCGGATTCGCCGCGAACCGCACTTATCGCGCATCGATCGTTGCGGGCCAGCCCGAGGAGCTGTTGCAACTCCATATGCCGCCCCAGTTGGGCAAAGAGCCTGCCATCGTCAATAGTGAAGGGGAATAGTCCTTTAATAGCACTGGGAACCGGGCCAGCGGGTGGCTCAGGCGGAGGCGTAGCCAGCCTCCAGGCGCGGAACACCAGCCAGAGCGCAAAAGCCCCGCCAATGCCATAGGCCAGATACGCCGCTTGGGGATAGCTCGCGAACTCCTGACGGAGAAACGGACCGGCGGTGAGAGATGCGGCGGCGAGAATAGCCAGGACCTTTTCGGTCTGCTTATGGCGCAGGGCAAAGAAAAACACCTTGGCTTTGCCAACGATATCATTCAGATCCAACTTGCTCTCCTGCTTTCGCTGCCCGCGCTCTCGCATGTTGTGATGGTAAGGATACCTACATGCAAAGCAGGCACGCCAGTGAAAACGTGGGCGCGGAAACGCGTCCGCGTATTGACTGGCGTCCGTGCTGCCGCGCGGGTTGAACGTCCTGAGTTTTTTGAGCGAAGTTGCAGCCGACGTCCTCCTAAGATCCCGTGTCATCTCCGCGATTCGCCAATCAGATTTCTTGGTGACGTAAGGAAGGTGAGAGCGAACGTGCTAATCTTCCGGCAAGCCAAACAGTGCCCACGACGCGCAGGGCAATGGCCGGGAGAGCAATGTAATTGGCAATCTCACCGTCGTGAATCAGGTCGAGAAGCTTGTGAACCATAACGAAACGCCCCCCTTTGAATCCATTCGGGAATCTCTTTTTTGATTTGGAAAACTGCAAAGATTGTACACTGATGTCATTGCCATCTCAGTGTTCCGAGAAGCTATGCAAACCGGCAGTCTTCTCTTTAGATACCCCTCTTCGAACGGCTCTTAAATCTTAGGAAGCAAAGGGCTTTGGCTTTGATCGCAGCAAGCGCCAACAAGGGTATCTTGCGAACCTCGTGAATCTAAAGGCGAAACTCCTGGCGGGAACTCGCGAACAACTTTCGAGCTTTTTCGGCTTAAACTTAAAACCCTGTGGGCGTGATTCTGGAAGCCACCGCAGCTTAAATCTTTCTGACTGGAGGTTCTCCACACATCCGGTTGCTTCCAGTTTGGCCTAACCTAAGCCGTCCGGTATCAATCAGCGGCCCGCCCGTTAGAAAGCAGCGCAGGTATATACTTGCTCTCGATGCCCAGCCAACCCAGAGGTTTTGTGAGCCGATTCGATGAGTGGTCGGTGCTCTCCGACGGAGGCTACGAGTCTCCCGCAGCGCGGGCCGGACAAAATCAGCAGGTTCTTGTTTTCGAGGATTGGGCTAAGGACGGTGCGATCGAGACAGAAATCACCCTGCTGAGTGGTGAGGAAACGGAACAGGGCCGCACCAAATTTCACGCCGGTCTCCTGGTCCGGCTTGGCCCTGATAGTCAGGAAGGGTACGTAGGCGGGATCGGCGGCTACCGCAAAAAGTACTTCATTGCCAAAATGAAGCCTGGGGAATGGGAGTTGATCGAATCTACCGGAAGCACTGAATCGCTGCAGCTCAATCGGAAGTATACGCTCCGGTTTGAGGTCGTTGGAAGCCAGCTACGACTGTTCGAAGGCAACATCCAGATGTTATCCACGGTGGATGACTCCTACATATCCGGGCAATTCGGCTTGCGAACTAGACACACTAAAGCGCGGTTCGAGTCCATACAACTGGACGTCACAAAACCTCTATGCTTTGTAGTCATGCCGTTCGCATCGGAACTGGCGTACGTATATCGCACGATCCAGGAGACCGTTGAAAATGCTGGCCTTCGGTGCGTCCGCGGCGACGAGCGGACCATATCAAGACCAATCATCGATGACATTAGGGCCGATATCGCCACCGCCGATCTCGTCATCGTCGACTTCACCGGCAAAAACCCGAATGTGTACTATGAGGCTGGGTTGGCGGATGCCTGGAGGAAGAAATGGATTGTCATCGCGCAATCCACAGACGACCTTGCATTCGACGTAAGGCATGTTCGAACGATCCTGTATTCCAACACTATGGGGGCCGACATCAAATTCAAGGACGACTTGGGTCGCGCAATACGTGACACACTTTCCGGTCATTGACAGACCCGAAGCAGCACCTTGATCTCCAGTTTATTTGGTCCATCTCTTAGCCCTTGTTACTATTTCGAATTCCATGAAAAGCAGCGAGAAGGGTTTGCCGGTAAAGCGCTGAATCGAAAGGCGAACCCTCCTTGGCGGAGAGGCAGGGATTCGAACGGTTGATACCCCCTTAAAACTACGGCGGCTTTTAAGTCCCCCTCTCATTTTTTTAACATCAATAAAATCCTGTGTTTACAAGGGCTTAGGAAATTTGCCATGTTGGTTCGGTGAGGTCTGGTGAGGGTCTGTGGGGGTCGATAAGTCACGTATTGGTCACGTTTTGCTCAACCCATTCCGCTGTATCTCATAAATCTTACTCTTCGAGGCTCAGCAAATAGACGCGTCCACCGTCGTCCCCGGCGACTATGGTTGTGGCGTTTGCGAATGCACAGCGAAGTGCGGCACCCTCAAGGGCGAAAGTTGCCAGAATTTGGCCGCGGTGAATAGGTTCGAATGGCGGTGTTGCAATCCCTCGCCCGGGCGTTGACTCCAAGCCGACTTGATGGCCAATCAAATTTTAGCGTGCGAAAATGACTGCTTGTTTCTAATCCAGGTACGCTTCCTCGAACGCCATTCAGGGGATGCCACATACCGGAGAAAGTGAGAATCTCCATGAATCTACTCCGCTTCAGGCAGGCTGCCGCGATGGTTACGGCCCTCTTCCTCATTTCGGCTTCCTTCGCGCAGGCACCAGGAGGTGATAAAGTCGATTTGGACGCTCTGGCCCAGATCAAGACCGAGGCCTTCGATCACTCGCAAGTGATGGAGAACCTCTTTTGGATGTCCGAGGTGTACGGTCCGCGCGTCACCAATAGCCGCAATCACAAGCTCGCCGCCGAATGGGCTATGAAGCAGATGCAAGAGTGGGGACTTAAGAACGTCCACCTGGAAAAGTGGCCGTTCGGCTATGGGTGGCAGATCAAGCATTTCTACGCAGCGATGGAGACGCCGGTCTATGCTGCGTTTACCGGGTTCCCGCTGGCATGGACGCCTGGTACGAACGGCCCGATCACGGTCGAGCCGGTGTGGGCGCCCATCCACTCGAAAGCAGATTTCGCCAGATACCATGGCAAGCTGAAGGGCAAGGCACTGCTGATGTTTGATCCGGCTCCCCTCACGCTCCACACGCGGGCGGACGCGCAGCCTTCCCCAACGGATGAAGAAATTCTGGCACGCGGAGGCCAGCGCGGGGGCGGCGAGCGCGGAGCGGCAGCCGGCGCGACACTTAATCGCGACCCCAGCGGGAGGGGGCGCCCCGGTGAAGGCGAGTGGGAGTACACCCCAACCTCGCTTGCGCTAGCCAGTGCGAAGAACGGAGTCCTGCGCAACGAGGTTAACGCTTTTCTAAAGGAAGAGGGTGTGGCCATTTCCATCACGCCGGGTTACAACGGAGACGGCGGTACGATCTTTTCCACGTATGGTGGGTCGGAGAATCCCAAGGATCCAATTCCGCCTCCGATCGTCGCGATTGGGGCAGAGCAGTATAATCGCCTCGTCCGCCTAGTGCAGCACGGTATCACGCCGAAGCTGAACTTCGATATCGCAGTCGATTATCAGAAGGAAGACGAGAACGCATTCAATGTCATCGGCGAGATTCCGGGTACCATCAAACCGGACGAAGTCGTCATGCTCGGCGGTCACTTTGACAGCTGGCAGGGCGGTACCGGCGCCACGGATAACGGCACGGGATCCTCAGTGGCGATGGAAGCTATGCGCATTTTGGCTACGTTGCACAAGCCCATGGCGCGAACAGTTCGCGTTGCGCTGTGGGGCGGCGAAGAGGAGGGCGTCTACGGCTCAACCGCCTACGTGCAGCAGCACTTCGCTCAACGCACAACCATGGTGAAGACCCCCGAGTACGACAAGCTGGATGTGTACTTTAACGACGACGGCGGCTCCGGCCGTTTCCGCGGAGTGTCGGCTGGAGGTAGTCCGCAGATGGCAGCCATCTTCAAGTCCTGGATTGAGCCTATCAAGGACCAGCATATCGTTGCTGTTTCCGGCGGGGATCAGTTCAGACCCACCACGAGCCCTGGTGGCACGGACTCGTCTGCGTTTTCGTGGATCGGCCTGAACGGCATCGGTTTCCAGCAGGATGGATTGGAGTACGGCACTCGTACCCACCACTCCAATGCGGACACCTATGACCGCGTGCAAAAGGCCGATGTGATGCAGAGTTCCATGATCGAAGCGTGGTTTGCCTACAACGCAGCCACCCGCGCAGAGATGCTCCCACGCATCCCAACCCCGGCCCCAGACCCCGATGCGAAGAGCCATGAGTAAAGCGCAACTTTAATTCAAAACAAAGCGTAGGGCGGCCCCAGAGTCTCACGCGTTGTCACTGCACCAGATGCCTGGGCTATAGGGCAGAAAACTGCTTGCTGGAACATCCGTCACAAAAAACGCCGTCGTCATTATCCAAGGCTGGCCTGCTGTTGCTAAGCGGCCAGGCGAAGAATTGCTTGGCGGTTCCTGAGTAGCGTGTGATTTAGGCTCAATGTGAAGGTCTGCTGATAATTGGTGCTGCGGGTGATTACGTGTCTGTCTCGCGAGCTTCGCACGACGCGCAGATCAGTCCCATACAGCGAGGTCTCGCTTTGGGATTGCATAATCCACACGTGACTGACGGAAACTTCAAGGCACGAATGGCTTGCTTGGTACGCCAAAGACAAATCCCGGAAACGGTTATCGAACCCTTATCAAACCCTGAATTGTAGCCGAGGCCCATGGAGGTTCAACCTGAGACTCCTTCTGGTTGTCAGTCATTGCTGGGACTGCTGCTTCTGATTGTGATTCGAATGCCTTAGAGCCTATTGCCGCCGACTTTCTTAACTTTGGCCCACCGGGCCTTGGCTGCTTCTGAAATGCGCTTCTTGGCGGCTGCGCTAAGTCGTCTTCTCCCTCTCTTGCCGTTGGTCGCCTTCGGACCAGGACGGCTTCCGCCCCGACCGCTCGATCCTTCTAATGCGGAAATTGCGCTGTCAATGCGGTCGCGCTCTTCCCTCAGTTCCTGCAAAATGCTTTCAATGTCCAATTGACTTTCCTCCGCATCACAAGAATATCAAAACAGCGTTTTGGGAGCACCTTCGGGTTATGAGATCGAAGATAATCGGCCAAGTAAGTGACAACAGGGCACGAGTGGCGCTTTAAGAGAACGCTGGGGAACGGCAAGAAACAGTTAATGGGGGTCTGCGCAATCAGCTTTGGGGACCTTTCCCAACGGTACCCCGATCGTGAGAGGAATTACGATGAATGCGATCACGGAATAGAGCAGTACTGTGAAGGGGACCGACAACGACGATGCTCCGCTCACCAGGAACCGGACGATGGGCGCAAAGAGAAACAGCATGATCAGATCATTCACAGAAACCTGGACAAGGGTGTACGCGGGATCGCCATCCGTCAGGTAGCTCCACACAAACACCATCGCTGTACAAGGGAGCTGCCGCCAGAATGATTGTCCCGGCGATGTACTGATCAGCCTGAGAGGGTGAAATCCAGGCGTCGAAAACGTGGCGGAAGAAAATCCAAGAGATCACTGCCATAGAAAAGGGCTTCACCAGCCAGTTCACAAACAGAGTGACCAGCAGCCCACGTGGCTTCTTGCCCACTTCGCGAATGGCTCCAAAATCGACTTTCATCATCATCGGGATGATCATCAGCCAGATGAGCACGGCGATTGGAATGTTGACCTAGCTGCCCTTACCGAATTCCGTCCTACAACTTGATTCCGTTCTTGACCGTCTTGGAAAACGTCGAGCTCATCCTGGCCCTCGACCACATCCCGCCACAAGAAGCGCAGGACCGGGCCATGGAACTGCTTGAATACCTGGAAATTGCTCACCGCTGGCATCACTATCCCAGCGAGATCTCGGGCGGTGAACAACAGCGCGTCGCGATTGCCCGCGCACTGGCCAACAACCCTAAAGTGTTATTCGCCGACGAACCCACGGCCTCTCTGGACACGGAACGGGGCAAAATCGTCATGGGACTTCTGCGCAAGCTGAGTCGGGAGACGGGAGCGGCAGTGATCGTGGTCACGCATGATGATCGAATGGTCGA
>Ga0209168_10000257_pt1 | contig 58259 bp, 46 predicted proteins | sample Coa_R1_FD_187156 | JGI IMG/M metagenome (GOLD analysis project Ga0209168, IMG submission 187156) | Surface soil microbial communities from Centralia Pennsylvania, which are recovering from an underground coalmine fire - Coalmine... | ecosystem: Environmental > Terrestrial > Soil > Unclassified ...
TAATACCCGGTGCGTGTGCGCACAGTCAGTTTTCCAACGCCGCGCGGAGGCGTGACCTGCACCTGCACGCTGCGGAAGGTTCCATCGTGCGCCTCGTTGGTCGGGTAGTAGGCCAGGGTGTACTGGTTGCGAATGTCATGGGCGATCTGTGTGCAGATCGATTCCGTGTCATCCGCCGTTTCCGGGAAAAAGGCCAGGCCGCCGGTGGCATTGGCGAGATCGGCCAGCGCGCTGCGAGCCTTCTTCATGGTGCGGTGATTGTGCTTGATGTCATCGTCGCTGAAGACGCCTACCGTGTAGATCACGGCGTCCGCGCGCTGGGCCTGCTCCACCACATTTTCCAGGCTGTGGCGGCTGGCATTGTCCTCGCCGTCGGTCACCACCAGCAGAACTTTCTTGTCGCGCGTGCCTTTTTTGAGGTGATCGAGCGAACCGATCACCGCGTCATACAGGGCGGTGCTGCCGCGGGCATCAATTCGTTCCAGAGCCGTGCGCATTTCGCCGAGGTCGCTGGTGAAATCGTGCTCGGTATCCAGGTAGTAGTCGTCGTTAAAATTGACGACGAAGCCTTCGTCCTGCGGATTGGAGGTTTTTACGAAGGTCAGCGCCGCGGCATTCACCTGCGGGCGCTTGTCGCGCATGCTGCCGCTGTTGTCCACCACCAAGCCGAAGCTCACCGGCACGTCTTCCTGCTTGAAGACGGAGAGCTTCTGCTCCACCTTGTCTTCCAGCACGCGGAAATTGTCTTCCATCAGGCCGGGCACGAACACACTGCGGTCATTGAGCACGGAAACGTGCAGCACCACCAGGCTGACTTGCGTCTTAATCTTGTAAGTACCCTGCGGCACATCCTTGGGCGGCGCCGGAGGAGCCGGTGGCGCGGGAGGCTGGCGGCTCGGGGAGATGGGCGCCTGCTGATCCTGCGCCAGCGTGTTGGAGGAAAAGAACGCAGCGGTGCCAACCAGCAACAATGCGCTCAGGAAAACGGTAAAGCGGCGGAGGCTACTGGTTCGGGGCGTAGTAGCCGGTTTTAGCAAAAACATTGAGGGGAGGGAGCCCCTTTGGCGGCCGCAGTTTGACCTTGATTTTTCGCCACGCACCGTTGTGGTGGGCGTTGCTTGATTTGTATCCGAGGACATATTGGTTTCGGAGCTCCATTCCGATCTTCGCGGCAATGTCGGGCAATTCGCCAAGGTTGACTACCGGAAAGACGCGGCCTCCGGTCATTTCCGTCATTTCCGAGAGCAGCGAGGGCCCTTCCAGTTCTTCCGGCGTCCGGGAACGAATGCCGATCGGATCGAAGATGCCGATTGCGTACATCTGGCAGTCGGCCTCTTTCAAATAGTTCTTCACATCGCTTTCATTGTACCTACTATGATTATCCCCTCCATCCGATATGATGAGCAAGGCCCGCTTGCCGTTGTGTGCACCCCTCATCTGGCTGAGGCCAAGATACACGGCGTCCAGGAGCGCGGTGCGCCCGCGCGACGCCGTGAACATCATCCGGTTTTGCAGCTCGTCGACGCTGCTGGTAAACCCGCTGGTCAACTCGGCGCGATCGTTGAAACTCACCAGAAAAAATTGATCCTGGGGATTGGCGGTGCGCATGAACTGCACCGCGGCCTCGCGCGCCTTTTCCACTTTGTCGGACATGCTGCCGCTCATGTCAAACACCAGGCCGATGGAAACCGGAACATCTTCGCTGGAGAGCGTGAGCACTTCCTGCTCGACGCCGTCTTCGTACACGCGGAAATTTTCTTTCTCCAGGCCGGTCACGAGACGATCGAGCGGATCGGTGACCGTTAAATTCACCAGCGTCATGCTGACGTCAACCTTAATTCCTTGCCCTGGCTTGGCCTGCGGCTCGGCGGGATCTTTCGGAGGTTTGACCGGACCTTGCGTTTGATTAAAAGCGGAGGTGGCAAACAAAACGCACACAGCAACAGCGACGACGCGGAATGGAATCCAATTTCGTGCTGCCATCACCGCTTGGCCTGCCTTCGCCGGACGGCGTACTCCGGGCGGTTACGGCGGTCCCGACGTGCGAACCTTGAAATGCATTCTATCACTCGCCAACTCCGTTGCAAGTCCCGGTACTGTATTTTGACAATATATTTACTTTAAAAGAGCGTGCGACTTTGTTGGATTGAGTTGGACCGATCGACGTCAGCCGTGCAGGTGATTTGTTTTCGAAAGAAAATCATGTCGGGCTTCGCTCGATGGGCGCCGATCGGTACTGTAGGTACTCCATCTCGCCGAACGAGGCGGGGCGGGTTTACGAATCCATTCGAAGCCTGTGATACGATTCTCAAGTCTCGCCCCGAACGAAGAGTTCATCGGCGCGCGAGCCAGAATCTTTATGGCCATCGCCGTGATCCCCGCACGTTACGCCGCTACCCGGTTACCGGGCAAACCGCTGGTTTCGCTGGACGGAAAGCCCATGATCCAGCGGGTGTGGGAGCGGGCCGCGCAGGCCTCGCGAATTTCCCGCGTCATCATCGCCACCGACGACGAGCGCATCCTGAAAGCCGCTGCCGGGTTTGGCGCCGAGGCGGTCATGACGCGATCCGAGCACCGTTCCGGCACTGAGCGGGTCGCGGAAGTGGCCGCTCACATCGGCGGCGCGGAACGGGATGTCTTTGTGAACGTGCAGGGGGATGAGCCGCTGGTTGAGCCCGAAGCGATTGACACGCTGGTGGAGGCGGTGGAATCGGACGAAGGCGTTTCGGTGGCCACGCTGATGGTTCCGATCGCCAAACCCGCCGACATCATGGACCCCAACATCGTAAAAGTGGTGCTCGATTTTGACGACAACGCGCTGTACTTTTCACGCGCGCCGATTCCCTGGGTGCGCGACCGCGAGTCTCCCGTACACGCCCAACACATGAAGCATCTCGGCCTGTACGCATTCCGCCGGGCCGCGCTGGTCGATTTCGCGACGCTTCCGGTCGGGGACCTCGAGCGCATCGAGCAGCTCGAACAGCTTCGCTGGATGGAAAACGGATACAAAATTCGCGTGGCGGAAACGCATCACGATTCGGTGAGCGTGGACGTAGCGGAAGATGTAGCGCGCGTGGAACAACTGCTTCGCAAAGCGCACACTGCCTGAGTTATTTCGAAAACTTACCTTGAAAAATTTGGCAAGAAATTCACCGTACAACACTTCGCCAAAAATTGAAGGAGGGCGGAATCAGAACTGGCGGAACAGCATCCCGGAGGCTAACTCGCCGGTCTGAACATTCAGCACATACACCTGCGATGGATTGACGATGTAAGCCACAAAATTGAGCGGTCCGGATAACGCTAGCGTCGTGCGTCCGTTGGTCGCGATTGCAGAATACGTCCCGGTGACCGCCTGCGCCGCGGTCAGCGCGCCCGCCGTGTTGATATCGACGATTCCCGCCGGAATTCCACCCGAACCATCCACAGTTAGCTGGCCGCTAAGCACCTGGGAGGAAGCGGGAGATGCTGCCTTGGTTTGAATCGCGTAGTGGCCCTGCAGGGACGCCGAAGTAAAAGCTGCGCTCTGCTGCTGCGCGAACGTTCCGTCGCTCACGATGGCCGAATCGGTTTCCTGAACCGCAGCGCTGGCGTTCGTTCCGCTCCCGCCCAGGTAAAAGACGAAGGTGTACGTGCGCGCGGTCGTCGCGAAGGTCATCGTGCCGCGACCGTTCGTAGCCACGGCGTAAGTGCCGGGAATCAGCGCCACACCGGTTGCCACTGTTCCATTCAAGATTTCATCAAGCGTTCCGCTGGCGATATTTCCACTGCCATCGGCAACCAAACTTCCGGCGGTGGCGATCGCCCCTGCGGCTTGCGATCCGGACAACAAAAACGCCAGATTGCCGCGCAATGACGGCAGACCAAACGAGGCGCTGGGATCCTGCTGCGAAGTGTATCCAGCAACTTGCAGGACCGCATCAGTGCCCACGAATTTCGCGGAACCCTGGCTGACCGCATAGAAATTCAGAGTCAGGGTTGGTCCGGCCGCGCACAGGGTAGTGATCGTATTCAGGATCAAGGTGCCACGGCCGTTGTTCCCGATCGAATACGTGGAAAGCGACGCCGGTGCCGGCGTGCACACCGTTTTTGTCCCAGCAATTTGTAGCTGCGTCAGCGTGCCGTTGTCATCGATGTCCAGCGAGCCCTGGGTGATATTCCCCGCGCCATCCGCGCTGAATTCGCCGATCTGCGAAAGTGCGCCCGCCCCGTGAACGCCGGCAAAATCGAAGACGTATGTTCCGTTCAGCGCCGAGAGCGGCAGGCCTGAAAACGATGACGGAACCTGGGCGTTGGCCTGTCCCGCAGCGGTTCCGGTGGCGTCGAATCCGATGATTTGCAATTGGCCGCTGTTCGCGAGAACAAAATTGAAGGTTGCCGGAGAGAGGCCGTCGCTGAACTGCAACGTGCCGCGGCCGTCAGAGGCTACGGTATAGGTACCGGTGCTCGAAATCGGGGCGGTCGTTGCACCCGCGGTTGTATTGCTATCCTCCAGCACGCTGCTCAGATTTCCCGCGCCATCCGCGACAAAGCTTCCAGCCCTGAAAAAATGTCCCGACGTGTTGCTCCCGGAAATCGAAAAGGCGAACTGACCCTGCAGGGACGACGTGGAGTAACCCGAAATCGTGACATTCAAGCTGGCGGTGGAATTGGGCGCATCCTGCGCGGCGGCAATCACGGTGACGGTCTGGCCAATCGGCGGCGTGGCCGGCGGGCTGTATACCCCGTTGGCCGTGATCGTACCGAGCGTAGAATTTCCACCCAACACACCGAGGGTGCCGAGCGGAGCCACGTACCAGAGAATTGTGTTGCTCGATCCGCCGGTCTCATTAGCGGCGAAGGTCACGGTATTTGCGGCGCCGGAACTCACCGTGATCGGAGCGGACGGAGACGTGATCGTGACGACCGGCGCGGGAACGATGGTGACCATGGAAGTAGCGGTAAGATTTTGATCTTCAAACGAGGTGGCCGTTACGCTTACCGTGGCCGGAGACGGCACTGAACTCGGGGCGTGATACACGCCGTTCGAATCGATTTCGCCCACGGTGCCATTGCCGCCGGTGACGTTATTCACTTTCCAGATGGCCACGTTGTTGGTGCCGCCCTGGATGGAAGCAAAAAACTGCTCGGCGGTAACGACGTTGACCGATACCGTCGCCGGCGAAATCGTGATGCTGATATTGGTGACCGGGTCGGTGCAGGTAGAGACCGTGGTCGTGGTGGAAGCGGTCGGCGTACTGGTGGTGCAAGTCACGGCCGTGCTGACAGGGGCCGCGCCGCACGAAGTAATGGCCATGGCAGCCGCGAGCAAACCCAGAAACAGGAAGCCCTTCACTGCGCCCCGCTTCCGGCAGTTCTTCCGGCACGTCTTCCGGTACTTCGAGATTCCCGACGCCAACCGTTCGTTCTCAACCTGATCCCCAAAAAGTGAATTCATAGTTAAACGATCATTTTCAAAACTGGTTGTTGATCGCACCGAGCGCGGTCCCGCCGGGATCGGTATCCAGCGCATAAAACAGCGTCGGGCTGACCATGTAGAGCACCCAGCTCCGGGTCGTGGCCGGCGAGGTAGCGATGGGAACGGACATCGTCGCGCGCAGGCCTCCCGCGGCGAGATAGGTTCCGTTCGCAATCGCCAGGCCCGGCTGCGTCGCGCCGTGATCGTTGAAATCCAGCGTTCCGGCTACTCCGGTGCCGGAGCCAGCGCTGGTCAGCTGTCCGACGAAATCCTCCCGCAGCCCGGGCGATCCGGCGGCATCGGTGCCGCCGAAGCGGAACGCGAAACTGCCGGTCAATATGCTGTCAGTAAAGGGCCCGCCCTGCGAGGGCAGCAGAAGTCCATGGGCAACCACACCGCTGGTGGTCTCCTGAAGCACGGCGAACGACGGTGAGATCACATAAAAGACATACGAGTGGGAGCCGACGGTCATGGTGCCGCGGCCACACGAATCGGCATCCAGAGTGTAGGAGCCGCTCAGCGTTCCGACCTGCGAGGAAACAGTGCCGCCATTATTTTCATCGAGGGAAGCACTGGTCAAGGCGCCGGCGGCGGCCGTGAAATTTCCCACATCGACGACCACGACACCCGAAGAGGCGCCGGAGGATTCCAGCACTGTAAGGCCGTTCAGCGCGCTCGAGCCCCAGCCGCAGTTCAGGCTGGTCTGTTGTTTGTAGGCATCACCGATCAAGATCGCCGCGGGCGTTGTCGGCGTGCCAACCGCGGCCGTATCGATTTCGAGGAACTTCACGCGGCCGGCGGACACCGGATAAAAGCTGAAGTTCAGACCGTTTAGCGCCACGGTGCCACGGCCGTTCGAGCCGATCGAGTAACCACCTCCGGCCAAGGGCACTGCGCCTCCAGCATTCGTGTCCATCTCGCCGGGAGCCGGCGGGCTGACCGAGCCCGCAGCGATCGTGCCGAATCCATTGGCCGAAAATTCGCCGGCGATGGACTCTTCGACCGCAGCGGTTGAAACCCCGGAAAAGTTGAACGAATAAACGCCGGACAAATTGGCGCTATTGGGCAGGAGCAAAGGATTCTGCGAAAGAATCTCGCCCCCGGCTGTGGTGTCCGCGGCGCCGCTAGACGGCGAACTGAACTTGATAATGTGCGCCTGACCGGGGGAAACCACCACGATGCGGAAAAAGCTGGTGGCGGAGGCCGAACCGAACGGGCAAGCGGTGCTGCTGTTCTCGCAGAATTGCATGGTGCCGCGACCGTCGGTACCGATCGAATACGAACCGGTGAAGGCCTGCTGGGTCGTGACGGTATTGGGCGATCCGCCCTGATTGGTGTCCTCGGTACCCGTCAAGGTACCGCCGCCGGCAGAAAAGCTTCCGATGCGAGCCCAAAACGCGTTGGACGCGTTGGTCAGGCGTCCGCTGGCGGAAAAGACGTAGCTGCCGCTCAGCACGTTGTTTCCAAAATTCACGGTGACCGTCACGCTCATGGTGGAGAGGGAATTCGCGGTGGTCGCCGTGATGGTGACCATCTGCCCGGGCGGCGGAACCAGCGGAGCCACGTAGTTGCCTCCCTGCGAAGAGATGGTCCCCAAATTTCCGCCAAGTTTATTGGTGTTCGCGATCGTCCATGTGACCGGGATGATCGCGCCGGTGGAGGCCGTCGCCGAACAGCTCAAGGAATTGCCGGAAGTGATGACCGTGACGCCCACGTTGGAGTTACTGTTGGGATCCACGCAAGTGACCGCGCTGATCGCCGTGGCTTGCTCGATGGTCAAGCCCTGCGTCGCGGTCAGGGTGTTCTGCACCTGCGAAGTGGCGGTTATGGTAACGACGTTATTGGTCGGGACCGTGGCGGGAGCGGTATACAACCCGGCGCTGCTGATGGAGCCGTTTCCGGTTCCGCTGACCGACCAGTTCACCAGGGTGCTGGTGAGATTCACGACCGTGGCCGTGCACTGCGCAGTGCCTAGCACGGTGACGTCCGTGGGCACGCAGGACACGGTGATCGTCGGCGCCACGGCCGTCGAAGTGGAGCCGCAAGAACTGAGAATCGCCGCTGCCACCACCGCGCCGGCCAGCAACAGCAGGCCCTTCCAACGCACAAGTTCACGCCCCAGTCGAAAATTTCGTTCAAACACTAGAAATCCCCCCGGCCCGCTCGTACAGACTTGCTTGTGGAAGGTTTAGATCCTTCCGGTAGCGCGAATTTCGGTTGGTCGCGTATGGCGCACGCTTTAGCTTGCGGGTTTTGATTGCAATACTTTTTTTTGGACCGTGTTTTTTGATCCAGTTTTTTGACTCAGCGTCACTTCGCAAGCTAAAGCATGCGCCACATTCCGCTGACCGCACACCCGCAACCGTCCTCGATGCATGGTGTTAGAAATCTGGACAGAATCACATTCCCCGCGAGGCATAGATGCGGCCTCGCATCATTGTGTCGCCTGCAAAAAACGGAATGTGACAATAGACCGTTGCCCCTCGATAAAGTCAAGCGAAATCCGACCGTTCCTCGAAGTGGCCGGACTCCTCCCCAGCGCAAATTCCGGGGCCGAATTGCCGGATGATTCTAAACCATGCGGAGGAAATTGTCTGGTCCGGAACATCGCGGCTCGAGGATCGCCGGAAGCGCGGCCCGGTTTCGCAGTGGAGATCCCAGAGACGATTCAGGGCTGCAAAATCTCATCTGAAAATTCGCGGGATGCCTCTCGGCGAATGCCGCGTTCACCGAATTTTTGCACCGCTTTAACCCGGCGGCAATAATCGCACACCAGAGTACCGCCGGTCGCGCCGGCCCTCTCTGCGTCCCCAGAGCGGCGGCAATCCCAGCTTCCCGAATGAGAAAGGTGAAAGATATGTTGAAGAAAGCCGCAGCCCTGGGCCTTTCGTTTGTCCTGTTGGCCGCGCCGATGCTGGCCAATGAGGGCGATGGTCCAAGAGGAATTCCGCACCTCGACCATGTTTTCGTCATCCTGATGGAGAATCACGGCTACCAGCAGGTGATCGACAATCCCAACGAACCGTTTCTAAACAGCCTGATCAACAACAAGAAGGTCAATCTGGCGACCAATTATTTTGCGGTTGGACATCCCAGCCTGACGAATTATCTGGAAATCGTCGGCGGGTCCAATTTCGGAGTTCGCAGCGACAACGCTCCGGACTGGCATAACCTGACCTGCTCGCCGAACATCGCGACGGGAGTGGTGAATGCCGATGACGGCGGCGGAACCACCGTGCCCGCGCCGGTGCCTTTTGAAACGAACAACGTCTGCCCGATCAGCGGAACCGGAACAGACGCCGCGACCGAGGCCGTCGACAACTGGAACGAAGTGACGCTGCCCACGTTTCCATTCCTTGCGGACATCGACGGGATCAAGTCAGTTCCGGCTGCGCCCACCATGGGCGCGACGATCGGCGACCAATTGGTTCGCGCCGGAAAAAGCTGGAAGAGCTATCAGGAGAGTCTGCCGATCACCGGCGCGGACGGCGTCAACTACAGCAACGGCACCGCAAGCAACCTGACGGACTTCACCTCGCTCGCGCCGCTCACTTCGAGCAGCGTCGTGCAGGCCTACGCGGTGAAGCACAATCCGTTCGCATATTTCAGGAGCGTGCAGGAAGGCACGCACTTCGGAAACAGCCTGGAAAACATCGTGGGCTTTGAAGGTCCGCGCGGGCTGTATGCCGATCTGGCGACGGGGAACGTTCCTTCGCTCGCATTCATCGCGCCGAACCAGTGCAACGATCAGCACGGGCGCGGCAACGGCGATGCGTTCTGCGCGTTCGATCCGGGAATCGGCACCGCCGGACTCACCAATGGCACGCAGGTGGGTCTCAATCCGGGGTTGATTCTGCAAGGGGACAACACACTTGAGCGGCTCGTGCGCGCGATCCATCGCTCGCCCGTGTGGCACGACGGCCGCACCGCCATCGTGATCGTGTGGGATGAAAACGACTATAGCGGCATCAGCACCACGCCGAATGGCTTGTTCCCGCCGCAGAATCAGAACCAGGTGGTGCTTACCGTCGAGGTGAATGGAGATGCCGACGACAACGGCATTCAGAGCAACAGGTACTACAACAGCTTCTCGCTGCTGAAGACGCTCGAGGCTGGTTTCGGGCTGCCATGCCTGAACCATGCATGCGATAAGGACGTCAAGGTAATGCGGGATTTGTTCGGCGACGACCGCGATTAATAGAAGCTAAGCAGGTTTCCGCCTGTCAGGTTTAGGTCTTTGCGGTAAATCTAAATCCGGCAGGCGGAAGCTTTTTCTGCGTGGATTGACACTGATGCATCTTCCCGCGTAGAATGCGTTGTACGCCAACATTTTTGTGGAGGACTTACCAGTTCCGAAGCGCGAAATTTTTTTGGCGACAGGAACTGAGCGGATGGGGCCGAAGTATATATTTGTTACCGGTGGTGTTGTATCCTCCCTGGGCAAGGGCGTTGCAGCGGCGTCGATAGGCTGTCTCCTCGAGAGCCGCGGGTTGCGAGTCACTCTCCAAAAATGCGATCCCTATCTGAATGTGGATCCGGGCACCATGAGCCCGTATCAACACGGTGAAGTGTACGTCACTGATGACGGCGCCGAGACCGATCTGGACCTGGGGCACTACGAACGCTTTACCCACGCCAAGCTGACCCGCGAGAACAACTGGACCACCGGCCGGATTTACGAGTCCATCCTGACCAAAGAGCGGCGCGGAGATTATCTGGGCAAGACGGTGCAGGTAATTCCGCACGTCACCGACGAAATCAAAGCGGCGTTCCGAAAAATCGCGACGGACACGGACGTGGTGATCATTGAAATCGGCGGGACCGTCGGAGACATCGAGTCGCTGCCGTTTCTTGAAGCCGTCCGGCAAATGCGCCTGGAGCTGGGGCCGGAAAATTTTGTGCACGTGCATGTGACCCTCGTTCCATTCATTCCCACCGCCGGTGAATTGAAAACCAAGCCGACGCAACATTCGGTGAAGGAATTGCTGTCGATCGGAATTCAGCCGGACATCCTGCTGTGCCGCAGCGACCGAGCCGTGCCGCAGGACTTGAAAATGAAAATCGCGCTGTTCTGCAACGTGCCGGAGGCGCGGGTGATTTCCATGCCGGACATGGACACCATTTACGCGGTGCCGGTGGCGCTGGCGGACGAAGGGCTGGACGAGCAGATTCTGAAACAGCTGCATCTCGAAGCGCGCGAGCGCGACTTGAGCGCGTGGTTTGAGCTGCTGGACCGCATGAGGAAGCCGCAGGGCCAGGTGCACATCGCGGTGGTCGGCAAGTACGTGCAGTTGGAGGACGCCTACAAGAGTTTGCGCGAAGCACTGGTCCACGGCGGCCTGGCGCATAAGGACCGCACGATTATCGAGTGGGTGGAAGCCGAGGAACTAGATTCGCGGGAGACGGCGGCGGCGCGATTGCAGCATGCGGACGGCGTTCTGATTCCCGGCGGATTCGGCAAGCGCGGCATTCAGGGAATGATTTACGCCATCGAGTATGCGCGCACGCACAAGGTGCCGTTCTTCGGAATTTGCCTGGGAATGCAGTGCGCCACGATCGAATATGCCCGCGATGTTTCCGGCCTCGCCGGCGCCGACAGTACGGAATTCGATCCGCAGACGCCGCACCGCGTGATTTACAAGCTGCGCGAATTGCTAGGCGTCGATGAAATGGGCGGCACCATGCGGCTCGGCGCGTGGCCGTGCAAGATCGAGAAGGATTCCACGGCGTTCCGCGCTTACGGAACCACCGACATCAGCGAACGGCACCGCCATCGCTACGAATTCAATTGCGAGTACGAGAAAACGCTGACCAGCGCGGGATTCCGCATCACCGGGCGCTCGCCCGACGGAAAGTACGTGGAGATTGTCGAGGCCCCGGACCATCCCTGGTTTCTGGCCTGCCAGTTCCATCCGGAATTCAAGTCGCGGCCGCTTGAGCCGCACCCGCTCTTCCGCGCATTCATGGGAGCGGCGCATGCGCACCAGCACCGCGCCGCGGCCGTCGGGAGCGGCAACCCCGCCGCGATTTCCATGTCGGCGAAACCTTCGCAGTCCAATTAACTCAAAGTTGTGGCACAGGCCCCAAGTGGCACAGAGTTTAAGTGGCACAGACTGAAGTCTGTGCCACTCCACGTTGCAAAACTTGTCTGTCCCGCATAGGCTATGAAACGCGTTTGACGATTTCTCCGGAAACTTTTTATGCAACTGGCGCGCGAAATCACGATTGGAAATTTTCGCATCGGCGGCAACCAGCCGCTGTTTTTAATCGCCGGCCCTTGTGTGATTGAAAGTGAAGGGCACGCGCTGAAGATCGCCGGGCGGCTTGCGGAAATTGCCGCGGAAGCCAAAATTTCGCTGGTGTTCAAGGCTTCCTACGACAAAGCCAACCGCTCTTCCGGGCAGTCGTATCGAGGTCCAGGGCTCGAGGAAGGGCTGCGTGTGCTGGCAAAAATCAAGCGGGAGTTGGCCCTGCCGATCCTGACCGACATTCACGAAGCGTCGCAGGCGGCGCCGGCCGCGGAAGTGGTTGACGTCCTGCAAATCCCCGCGTTTCTATCGCGGCAGACGGACTTGTTGATCGCCGCCGGAAAAACCGGACGGGCGGTGAACCTGAAGAAAGGCCAGTTTCTTTCGCCGTGGGAAATGGCCAACGCCGTGGAAAAGGTGGCGGCAACGGGTAACAACAACATTTTTCTGACCGAGCGCGGCGCTTCGTTTGGATATCAAAATCTGGTCGTGGATATGCGCTCGTTTCCGATCCTGCGCAAGACGGGATGCCCGGTAGTGTTTGACGTGACCCATTCCGTGCAACTTCCGGGCGGAGCGGGAAAATCCAGCGGAGGGCAGCCGGAATTTATCGAGCCGCTAGCGCGCGCTGGAACCGCGATCGGAGTGGACGGAATTTTTCTGGAAGTGCATGAGAATCCGGCGCAGGCGCTCTCCGATGGCACGAATGCTTTGCCGCTGGCGGAATTGCCGGCGCTGCTCGGAAAACTCAAACAGATCGCCGCGCTGGTTCGCGGCTGGAGCGTGCAGTGAGTCCCGACCGCAGCCCGGACCGGAGTCTCGACGCAGCGCGACGCGTTTTGCGGATCGAGGCGGAAGCTCTTACCGAACTGCTGCAGCGGCTGGACGCCAGCTTCGAGCAGGCCGTGGAGACATTGCTGGCCTGCAAGGGACGCGTGGTGGTCATCGGCATGGGGAAGTCCGGGCTCATCGGCAGAAAAATTGCCGCTACATTTTCCAGCACCGGAACGCCTTCACTTTTTTTGCATCCCGCGGAAGCGGTGCACGGCGATCTGGGCATGCTGATGCGCGACGATGTGGTGCTGGCGGTGAGCTACGGGGGAGAGACCGAGGAAATCGCGGCGCTGCTGGAGACTATCAAGCGGCTGGGGCTGCGAATGATCTCGCTCACCGGCCACCCACGCTCGACGATCGGGGCGGCCAGCGATGTCACGCTGGATGTCAGCGTGAAGGAAGAGGCCTGCTCGCTGAATCTCGCGCCCACGGCCTCAACCACGGCGGCGATGGCCATGGGAGATGCGCTGGCTGTGGCGCTGCTCGAGCGACGGGGATTCAGCCACGGTGATTTTGCCGCGCTGCATCCGGGCGGACGTCTGGGCAAGAAACTTTTGCGCGTGGAGAATCTGATGCACTCGGGTGACGCCATGCCGCTGGTGTCCGCCGGCGCGAAAATGCCGGATGTGATCTATGAGATCAGCAAAAAAGGCTTGGGAATGACCACGGTGATCGACGGCGACGGGCGCCTGGCGGGCATTTTGACTGACGGAGACTTGCGCCGGTTGATGCAGCAGCGCGGCGGCGCGACGATGGATCTGGTGGTGGGCGAATGCATGAACCAAACGCCGCAAACGCTCGGACCCGAGGAACTGGCGGGGAGCGCGCTGCGCAAGATGGAAGAGCGAAAAATCACTTCGCTGGTGGTGGTTGACGCCGGACGCAAGCCGCTGGGCGTTGTGCACTTGCATGATCTGTGGACGCTGGAACTTTTTTAGGTCTTGGTAGGACAGGCTTCAGCCTGTCTGGTTTTGTTTAGTGCCATGCGTAAATCTAAACCTGACAGGCTGAAGCCTGTCCTACTTGATTTGGAGAAAAATTGGCGAAAAAGCTGAATGGCAAGAAAACGAATTCCTCGCTGGCGGCGCGTGCAAAAAAAATTCGCGTGCTGCTGATGGATGTGGATGGCGTGCTTACCGACGGACGCATCTGGCTGCTCTCGCGGCGGGACGGCACGGCCAGCGAGATCAAGGGATTCAGCGCTTATGACGGCGCGGGATTGAAACTGGCGCGCGCTGCCGGGCTGCGCACCGGGCTGATTACCGGCAGGGAATCGACGGCTGTGGCGCAGCGGGCCAGGGAATGTGAAATCGAGTTTGTCTACCAGCATCGCGCCACGAAACTCGGAGCGCTGGAGGAGATTTTGCAGACCACTGGCGTGAACGAGAGCGAAGTGGCGTACGTGGGCGATGACCTGCCCGATCTTTCTGTCCTGCGGCGCGTGGGCCTGGCGGTGGCGGTGGCTAACGCTGTGCCGGAAGTAAAGCGCGCGGCGCACTTTATCACTACACGCTCGGGTGGCGAGGGCGCAGTGCGCGAAGTGATCGAGCTGATCGTCAAGGCGCAAGGGAAGTGGGAAGAGGCTTCGCGCGACGCGAAGGCTTAGCTGCCTATATCGAAGAGAGATTCTTCGCTTCGCTCAGAATGACAAAATCCGGTTTTTAATGGCGAGTACAGCTGTCCGCGTAGCTTCACTTCTGAACAGGGCGAATCTGCGGCGATAAAATCCTTCGCGCCTACCCATTTCACAAATAGTACCTTCGTACCACCACTTCCGTTCTAGTTCACCGCAACTCTCTTTCGAATTCCGGGTTTGGTAGGGTGCAGGCCGGAATCCTTGACCGGCCGTTGGGGCCCGGGGCGATCTGATCCGGCCATACTTTTCATACACGAGTGGAGACCACCGAGTCTTCGCAGGAGACGAACCATGAATTCCAGATTCTCACGAATCTTACTGGGGCTAGTGTTGACGGCGACTCCGTTATTCCTGTTGGCGTGCGGTTCCAGCTACAGCGCCGGCACGGGATCGACCGGAGGAGGCAGCACAACTTCGTACGGCAACGTGAACACGATGGTCAGCGACGCTTCGACCGAAGATTGGGCCACGATCGGCGTGAAAATTTTGAGCGTGGCTCTCGTTCCGCAAGGCGGCGGAACCCCCGTGACCGTTTACACAGCACCCAACCCGGCGCCGGTGACCAACCTGGTCGAACTCGACCAACTCGGTGAATTCCTCGGAAGTCCTTCGGTGCCTGCCGGGACCTACACCAGCGCGGTGCTGACGATTAGCGCGAATCCCGGAGACGTTACGCTGGTGGTTTCCGCCGATCCGGAAGCCGGCTTTGCCGGGACCGCGGGCGCGACGATTCCTTCCAACCAGATTCAGATTCAGGGAGCGACAGGCAGCGCCGGAAATAAAACGGTTCCGGTCACGGTGAATCTGGCTGCACCTCTCGTGGTGACCGCCAACCAAACCACTTCGCTAGATGTGGAATTCGATCTGGCGCATCCGGCGTTTCTGGTGGGGCATGTGCCTCCGGCGCTGGGCGGGCAAATCACTGTCTGGGCGCTAAATCTCAATAAGGGTCCTGTACGCCACCATCCGATCCGCAACATCGCGTGGCTGGTGCTTCGCCACATGTACGGCACGGTGACCGGCTTCACGAACAACGACGCTTCCATGACGATCACGCGGGACTTCGCGGTGGAGCCGCCGACGAATCCGGAAACGGCGATTTCCACCACTCTGCCGCTGACCATTCAGGCGGACGGGACCAACGGAACGCTGTTCTACGACGTGGACGCCAAGACGGTGGTCACGCTGAAAAGTTTTTCGACGGTGGCGACCGGTTTGACGGGGAAATTCGTGCGCGTTGCGGCGCGCTATCAATCCGATGGTTCGCTGGTGGCGGTGCGCATCTGGGCATCGTCCAGTTTCAATAGCGTGTGGCTGAGCCCCGAAGGGCACGTGTTGCACGTCAACACCAATACCAATGTGATCGTCGTGCAGAATGAACTGGGCATCGGCGTTCCGCTGCAGGTCGATAACAATACCGAATTCTTCTTCCGCACCCCATGGAATGCGGTGGCGGATGCGACTCCCATCGGGCAGGGAACCAGTTTCCTGGCCAACAAGGATCTGGTGCGCGGGTTCAAGATTCACGCCAGCGTCGTCGATCCGCTGGCCGCGCCGCTGGTTGCGCAAACCGTGGACATCGAAATCGCGCGCTATGACGGCAGCATTTCCGCCGTGAACGCCAACAACTTCACCTACACACGTAAATTCGCCACGGCCGGCGACGACTACACGGTCACGCTGCCGTACATCATGAACACCAGCGCCAACGGCACGGATCCCGCCACGGGAAATCCGATTACTGGATTCAAGTGGTGGAGTTTCACTTTCCCGACGGTGGTCGACAGCGGGACAAATGCGGTTCCGGACTTTGAGACCGCGACCAACGGAACGGTGAATTTCGGCGGCACCGCCGGAGCGTATCCGGCCTGGGGCGTAACCTTCGCCACGTGGAACGATCCCATCCTGGCGAATGCCTGGGCCGCGCCGTGGACCGTGCTGATGCCGACGACCGTGCCGCTCGGTACCGCGGCCACTTCGTACTCCAACGGTTCGTTCACCATGTCTGAGACGGGCGGCACCACGGCTGTGCCGGTAAACCTGAGCACGACTTCAGGATCCGCGACGCTCGTTTATCAGGTGGACCGGACCAACGGCGTCGTTACGGTCAGCGCCGTGGATATCACCACCAGCGCCGGCCAGACGACCATCACCAACAACCTGGTAGCCGGGACTCCGGTAAAAGTATTCGGCGTCCCACAGGCCAACGCCACGATCAAGGCATATGTGGTGGTCTATTTCACGGGAACCATGCCGGTCATGACGACGGTCGATTGAGCTTCCGAAAGATGAGTCAGCTGAATATATGGGACGCCCTTCGGGGCGTCCCATTTTTTTGCGCGGCGCTCAGGCGTAGGCCAGCACTACCGCTCCGGTAAAAATCAAAACTCCGCCTACCCAGTGATGCCAGGTCACGCGTTCGTGCAGGAAAATCGCCGCCAGAACAATGGCGATCACCACGCTGAGCTTGTCCACCGGGGCCACCTGGGATGCTTCGCCTAATTGCAGCGCGCGGAAATAGCATAGCCAGGAGAGGCAGGTGGCAATGCCTGACAGAATCAGGAAAATCCAGGTGCGATTGCCGATCGAGGAGAACGTCTGGTTCTTCGTAACGAGGGCGATGGCCCAGGCAAAAATCAAAATGACCACCGTTCGGATGGCGGTGGCGAGGTTGGAGTCGATGTGCTCGACGCCCACTTTGGCCAGCACCGCCGTAAGGCCCGCGAAAAAAGCGGAAAGCAACGCCCACATGAACCAGGTCATAAGAGTGAATTCTCCTCGCCAGCAGTTTCGCGGCGCGAAGAAAGTGTAGCAGGGTTAAGTGGCACAGGCTTCAGCCTGTGGGGGTGCGTAACCGGAGCCGGGGCGGAAACCGGAAGGATCACAGGCTGCGGAAAAAAGTCTGAACGTCTGTCATTCTGAGCGAAGCGAAGAATTTCTCTTGTTTCTTGCTCGTACTGAAATCGAAGAGAGATTCTTCGCTTCGCTCAGAATGACAATGCTAAGCACGGCTTCCGCAGCCTTTGAGGCTTGCTCTACCGAGGATCGCTAGCGAATCCCGGGAATATTCACGCGAATCTTGTACACCCCGGTGCGCGCGGCGACGTACAGCGTTTTGTTGTCGCGGTCACCGAAACAAACGTTGGCCACAAATTCCGGCGTCAGGATAGTGCCGAGATGTTTGCCTTCGGGCGACATGATCCAGATTCCGCGCGGACCGGATTCCCAAACGTTTCCTTTGCTGTCCACCTTCATGCCGTCGGTAATTCCGCCGGCGGTGTCCGAGCTCATATCGATAAACATGCGGCTGTTGGTCAGCGTGTCGTCGGGCTGCACATCGTAGCGGCGGACGTATTTATTCTGGCTGCCATTGGCGTACAGATATTTTTCGTCCGGTGAAAAGGCTAGCCCGTTGGGTGTGGCGATGTCCTTGATCGCCAGAGTCACTTTGCCGTCCTTCCACATGAAAACTCCGGCGAAGTCCAATTCCTTCCCGGGATCCTTGTCCCGGCCGCGCAGCCCGCCAAAGCCGTCGGTGAAATAGATCGCTCCGTCCTTCTTCACCACCAGATCGTTGGTTCCTCCGAATCGCTTGCCTTCGTAGCGGTCAGCGAGGATGGTGCGCTTGCCGTTCTTCTCGATCCGGTCGACGGATCGGCCGCTCCAGGTGGCGATCAGCAGGCGGCCCTGGCGGTCGAGCGCCAGTCCGTTCGATCCGATCATGAAGAACGTATCCTTGCGGTTGGGGTCCGGCTGCGGCATGCCGACGCGCCAGATGTCATAGCCCGTGTAGCCGCTATGGTCGAGATACAGCGAGACTTTTCCGTCCGGCGTGAGCTTGTAAATCACGTTGGCATACATGTCGCTCAGGAGTAGGTAGCCGCTGCTGCCTTGATCGACCCAGACGATGCCTTCGGTGAAGCCGAAGTCGTTATTTACCAGCTCCAGCTTGGCGTCGGGAGAAATCAACGCGTCTAGCGCGGGGTCAAGCCGGATGACGGGCTGGTCGGCGGGCGTCTGGGCGCGCGCGGTTTGGGATGCCAGGCAGGAGACGACGAACAATAGCAGAGACAATTTTTTCATGAGCTTCACGGCGGCCTCTTGGAAAAAGATGATGCGCACTGTTGCGCGACTGTCGCGGCAAGTCAAGGTTTTAGTGACTTTGTATTTGTAGCGCCCGCCTTTCAGGCGGGCATCTTGGAGTCGCGCAGGAGCCCGCCTGAAGGTGGGCGCTACACGCGAGCCTTTTCCCACAGATACTTTTGAGGCCTTGCAATCGTTAGGAAACCCTGCTGGCTACCCTTATAGGCGCCCAGGATAAAAAGACAGTGCCACAACGATTGTCATTTGCGTTGGAGTCTTCGCGCGGCGCTGCACGTACCAGCAGGGCGTGTAGCCGTAATGGGGAAACAGGGAGTGGACACAGGGTTGCGTTTGCATGGGCGAAGTCGCGTCCAGTTCGTAGTCCACCTTGTTGCCTTTTTGCGGAATCTCGAGAAGATGCGGGTAGGTGACGGTGTCGAACGGATCGCCCGGTTTTTGCGCGCTGATGCGGCGGCGCACCGAGGCGTAGTCGTAGCCATAGGCCAGGGCCAGCGCCAGGATCAACGCGTAGACGATTCGGCTGGCTGGTGTTTGCCTGGTTGCCACGCGCCAAGTATAAACCCGACCGGCGGCGTTCGCGTGCGCGAGTTCGGGTGGCACAGCTTATCGCGTTAGCCAAGATCAAATGGAAAGCCACAGACTGAAGTCTGTGCCACTGAAATGCAAAAGCCCCGCGACGTTTGTCGCGGGGCTTTTTTGCCGGCCATCGGACGAACCGATGGGTTGAGGGGGACAGCTTGGTTTACTGGGCCAGGAAGAGTGTCGAGCCCTTGCGGTTCACCAGGAGCAGCGGATTGTCGCCGGCCTTGTGAATCGCTTCCTGGAGTTGCGCGACGGTCTTCACGGGTTGATGGTTCACTTCCTGGATGACGTCGCCGGTTCGCAGTCCCGCGGATGCTAGCGGGCTGGAGGGATCGATGTCGGTGACGACGACTCCGGTCGTGGAGGGAGCCAATCCGAGTTGGCGCGCGGTTTGCGCATCCAGATTTTCGACGGTCACGCCGTCGAGGGCCTTGTCCGATTTTCCTTCCTCGGTGCTGGCTTTGGCCTGGTCGGTCGGCAACTCACCGAGCTTGACGCTGAGGTTGGTGGGGCTGCCGTTGCGAACCAGCTTGAGGTCCACGGTGGAGGTCGGATCCATCATCGAGATGGTGTTGCGCAACTGGCGGCTGTCATCCATCGTCTTGCCGTTGACCTGGAGAATCACGTCGCCGCGCTGCACGCCGCTCTTCTTGGCCGGGCCATCAGGGCTGACGTCGCCCACCAGAACGCCTTTCATATCCTTCAAGTTCATAGCTTTGGAAATGCCGGGAGTGATGTCCTGCACCATGATGCCGAGATAGGCGCGATTTACTTTGCCGTGATCGAGAATCTGGCCCATCACGCTGCGCGCGAGATTGATCGGAATGGCAAAGCCGATTCCCTGGTTGCCGCCGGAGCCGCCGGAGAGAATGGCGGTGTTGATGCCGACCAGTTCGCCGCGATCGTTGATGAGCGCGCCGCCGGAATTGCCGGGATTAATGGGCGCATCGGTCTGAATGAAATCCTCGTAGTCCTCGATGCCCAGGTTGCCGCGGTTCATGGCGCTGATAATTCCCATGGTGACGGTCTGGCCGACTCCGAAGGGATCGCCGATCGCCAGGGCGTAGTCGCCGACTTGCACTTTGGCCGAATCGCCGATGGTGATGGCCGGGAAATCGCTGCCGTCCACTTTCAGCACGGCGATGTCGGTCTTAGGATCCGTTCCGATGACCTTGGCTTTCAGCTGGCGCTTGTCAGCAAACGTGACGCGCACGTCGGTGGCGCCGTCAACGACGTGATTATTGGTCAGGATGTAGCCGTCCGGGCTGATCACCACGCCCGAGCCGAGACTGTCTTCGCGCTCGGTGTGGCGGCGCGGAGAGCGCTGGTCGAAATCCGGACCGAACTGCTGCCCGTTGTGCCCAAACTGCTGCCCGAAGAATTGCTGAAAGAAGGGAGGCATTTCATCCGGCATTTCGCCCTGCATGTCGGGTCGCTGGGCTTTGACGACTTTTGAAGTGGAAATATTGACCACATCCGGGAGAACCGTCTTGATCACCGGAGCAAAACCGGTCCTGCTGGGTCCTTCGGCCGGATCGGCCATCTTCATGGAAATATGAATGCCGGGCGTGAAAAATTTCTGGCTGGCGCGGGCGACGCCCCATCCAGCTAATCCGAGAAGAACGATCATGGCGCCGGCAAGTAACTTTGACTTCCCCCTAAACCGCTGCAAATTCATGGGTTTCTCCTTATCCGCAGTCCGAAAAAATCCAGAGCCGGGCTTGGCAGGGCCGGCCTGTCTTCCCTATATAAGACGGATGGCGGAGCCGTGGGTTAGCCTTGTGTAGGACAGGCTTCAGCCTGTCTGGTTTTAATTAGCGTCATGCGCGAATCTAAACCAGACAGGCTGAAGCCTGTCCTACTCGATTCGACTGAATTCCAGCGGGCTACAATTATTTAATTATTTATTGTTGTGGTTTGCTTCGCTGTTCGTCCTGCAGGGCGTGGAACATGGTTTCCTCGACGTCCACCTCGTTCGTGCAGCTGTCCGGATCGATGAACGGATTGGGCGCGCCGTCGTGGACTTTCGCGTACTTCCCTTGAAGATCGTATTGAGCGGGATGATCGCCAAGAGGGACATCGCAGGGAAGTGAGCGCACCAGGGGAAAGGAATGATTGAATTCAGCAATCACCTCGGGTGTGAGCGTGGCCGGCGGCCGCAGGCTGCAGCCGATCACCACATTGTAGGTTTTTCCGTCATCCTGCGCCTTCATCGTCCATGTAGTGCAGCCGCGGGTGTGGCCGGCGGTGAGGTGCGCGGTCAGCGTTGTATCGCCGAGCGTCACTGTATCTCCGTCGTGCAGCACTCCATCGACTGGATGCTCCTTGCCGCCGGGCTTGATGGCCTGAAGCGCCGGAACATCTTCGGCCATGTCGAGCGTTTGCGCACGAGTGATCAGCTTCACCAGGGCGTCGCCCTCCTGATGATCGGCGTGCGCGTGGGTCCCCAGCAGAATCTTGATGTCGGAGAATTTGAATCCCAATTGTCCACCGATTTCAGAATGGTCGGAACGTTGCGTTCGTACGTGCTGTTGATCAGGATGTTGCCCTGCGGCGTGACGATCAGGAAGGAACTCAAGCTTCGCGTGCCCACATAGTAGAGGTTGCCGACGATCTTGTGCGGCGGAAATTGCGCGGTCTCGTCTTCCGCGGATCCCATGTTGCGCGCCAGGATCGAGCCCGGAGTGTACTTGCGCCCGTGCACCGTGATTTCGGGATGGTCTGCCGGCGGGGTGCCGGCCGATTGCGCACGGCCCAGGCTGGCGCCCGCAAAAAATAGCGCCGACATCCACACGATGCCCATCCATCGAATTCTGCTGTAGCTCATCACGGCCTCCGGGAACGGCGAAACTGGCGGCTCATTGTACTCCCATTCGTACTCCCAACAGGCGGGACGCCAGGGGCCATGCCATGCGGAGGCGGGAGGTCACGACCCCCAAAAACATCCGTTCAATCTGTGGACAGCCGGGTGTATAAATGGCTTCATTCCGAAGGTCGGTAGGTCGTCCCGATTGAGCGTGCAGACGGAATTCCTTACCCAGGCGACAAAACAGAGCGGCGTAGCAGGAAGAAATGTGTAGCAGGCTCGTTATAAAGTCGCGCTTGAGTCAGTTCTTTGCAATCGGACGATTAGTGTCGATCACGAGCTTCCTGATCTTGACTCTGCTGTGCGGCCCTCGCATTATGGCGCAAGAAACGGCCGAAAATGCCGCAGCCGCGAGCTCCGAGAAACCGTTCCCGCACCCCGATGCGAAAAACCAGAATTTCGCCAAGGCCGCTTTGGAGTTTACACCCCCCGCTTGGCCGCCCACCGATATCGATACCGCCGAACCGGCTCTGAATCCCGAGGCTGCTTGCTCCCTGCCGGCGGTGCTTCAGGGAGCGAGCCAACACGCGACGGAATTTTCTTCGGACCTGGACCGGTTCACCGCGATCGAGGTCATCCAGTCGGTGGAGGCAAAAAATTCAGGCGCGTGGGATCGCGTGCAGACTCGCACGTTCGACTACATGGCCGTCGTCACCCGCCCGCGCGCCGGCGTCGCCTATGTCGATGAAAGCCGAGTTGCCAAGGGACGTTCCGAGCCTCCGGCGATCCGAACCGAAGGCCTGGCCGTCACGGCACTGATTTTTCACCCGGAAAATATCAATGATTTTGCGATGATTTGCGAAGGCATGGGCGAGTGGCACGGCAAGCCGAGCTGGCGGATCCGCTTTGCGCAAAAGCAGGACCGGCCGGCGAACTTTCAAGTGATCCACGTGGAAGACAAAAGATTCGGCGTGAAGCTGAAAGGGCGGGCCTGGATTGCCGCGGACAACTACGAGATCGAGCATATCGACGTCGATCTACTAGAGCCCATTCCTCAAATTCGGCTGCTCACGGAACACTCCAGCATCGATTACGGCGCGGTGGGATTTACGAATGGGAGTTCGCACCTGTGGTTGCCGCAGCAGGCTGATTTCTACCTGGACATCAATGGACATCGGTTCTTCAACCGTCACCAGCTGAGTAATTTCCTGCTGTTTTCGGTGGGCGTAAAACAGGAAACCGAACAGCCCAAGCTGCCTAAACAGTAGAGAGCCCGGCAGGCCCCAGCGATCCGTGGATCTTTACTGGTACTCCCAGGACCCGGAGCTCCTTTGCGGTCGGCGGTGAAGAACAATTCGGTTCATTCGAAACGTCCATAGGTGTATAACGGTGTGCATCCGGAAGGTTTAGACGGGAGCTTTTGGCGGGGTGAAAGGGGCAGGCTCAAGCATGCGCTCACATCTGCTGCTCGTAGGAGTATGTCTGCTCTTGCCCGGTGTGACGCTGCTTGGCGCGAAGCAACCGCCCCGGCAGGCGCAGGAAACCCAGTCTGGCTCCTCTTCTTCACCGACATTGGATTACGAATATTTCAAGACTCGGGTAGAACCGATTTTCTTGAACAAGCGGCCGGGACACGCGCGATGCGTCTCCTGCCATGCGGTGAACAACGCGCCGCTGCGGCTCCTGCCGCTCTCCGGCGGCGAGACGATGTGGAACGAGGAAGAGTCGCGCAAAAACTTTGAGCTCGTGAAACGCGTGGCGACTGCCGGCGATCTGGAAAGTCCGCTGCTCATTCATCCGCTGGCGGAATCGGCCGGGGGTGATTTCTTTCATAACGGCGGCAAGCACTTCAACTCGCAAAGCGATCCGGAGTGGCTTATTCTGAAGGCATTCGTGCAGGGCGAAAAAGCGAAGTAGCGGCGGGCCCCGTTGGACCTCGATAGGGACAAGGAGCGTTGACGAAGATGGTTGACACACGCGTGCTTCGGAACGGCCTCATCATTCTGGCGGCTTCAGCGCTTTCCCTGGCTTCCTTGCGCGCCGCCGCGCCCAATCGAGTGGTGCGAATCATTCAAACCAACTCCGCTGGAGACAACGTCGACATTATCGATCCGGCGACCAACAAGGTCGTTGGCGAAATTAAAGGGATTGAAGTGAATCACGGCGTAGCCGTGTCTCCGGACGGCGCCAGGATCTACATCAGCGACGAGGCCCTGAGCACGCTGGACGTGGTCGATGCCAGGACCCTGGCAGTGACCAAGCAGATCAAGCTGAGCGGACATCCCAACAACATTGCGCTGACTCCCAACGGTCGCACGGTCTATGTGGCCATTGCCCAGATGCCTGGAGGCCTCGATGTAATCGATACCGGCACGCTGACGAACATCAAAACGATTCGCACCAAAGGCACCATTCACAATCCGTATGTCACGCCGGACGGGAAATATGCAGTGGCCGGGTCGATTCCCGCCAAGGCCGTGAACGTGGTCGATACCGCGACCAACGAAGTGGCCTGGGTGATTCAGATGGACCGCGGCGTTCGCCCGATGGCCATGTCGACGAATCCAGATGGATCGACCAAGTTTCTCTTTGTTCAGATGACCGACTTCAACGGATTTGCGGTGATCGATTTCGCTTCGCACGAGGAAATCAAGCGCATCAAGAATCCGGATTTGCCGCCGGGCAAAAAGGAAGTTCCCGAAGGCGCTGATCCTTCGCATGGCATGGCGGTCACGCCGGACGGCAACCTGCTGATGGTCAACAGCCGCCAGAACAACATGCTTTATGCCTACTCGCTGCCGGACTTGAAGTGCGTGGGCTCGGCGGAACTGGGCGGCATGGGCGCGGCGTGGATCACACTCACTCCGGATGGCAAGACGGCTTATGTAGCCAACGCGGTGACCAATGACGTTTCCGCCATCGACATCAAGTCGATGAAGGAAGTGGCGCGTATTCCGGTGGGATTTGTCCCCAAGAGAAACACGACTGGGGCGCTGCAGGAATAAAGTCAGCCGCCACAGCCTCTCTACTAAATTTAATCACGCTTAGGGTTGCCGGGGGAGTACCTTGCGCGCAGACTCGGCGCCGCATACCGGCAGCTTGGGATCGGTCAGCAAGCCGAGTTGCTTAAGGACCGAGGCCTGATCCCAATAGATGTGTTCGTGCGCGAGTTTGCCGTCGCGGAATTTTACGATGGCGACGAGGGCGACTTCGACGCGCCGGTTGGTTGGCGCCAGGCCTGGAAGCATCCAGGGCATTTCCTGGGTATGCGTGAAGGAAAAAATCACCTCTTCCACCAATTGGTCTTCGCCGACGGTGCGGGAGACCGGCGTCATCGTGGTATCCGGAGGCATCACCGGAATGAAATCCTGGGAGTAGAACGTGCGCAGGGCCGGTTTGCCGTACGCGCCGGTCATGACCGGGACGTGGTTGACGTAGGCGTCGTCGACCATGGTCGCCAGCGTGGATTCGGTGTCCTTGGTCACGAACTCATGCCGGGCGTGTTCTTCCCAAAGCTCATTCAGATTTTGTGTTGGCATGGCGGGGATTTTATCCTAGATGGGTTTTACAATCACGTTTGTTCGCACCGGCTTCGGAAAAAACGCGGCACGTTGTCATTCTGAGCGAAGCGAAGAATCTCTCCGGGCGTCTTTCGTCGTACTGAGATCGAAGAGAGATTCTTCGCTTCGCTCAGAATGACAGCGCAATACATTCCCATCACTGGGCTTTGCAGCTGAAATTCGCCGCGTCGTCTGTGCTGCCGCTCCCGTTGTACGTGGCTACTTTTCCATAGGGACACAGCGGCCGCGTGCGATCCACATTTCCCGCGGTGCGATGCGATGCCACGATTTTTTCCGGCGCAGCGCCTGTGGCGATCCAACTTTCCATCGCCGCCATTTTGTCAAAGCCGTCCGTCCCCGGACCGCCTCCGCAGTGATACATCCCCGGGACCATGTACAGCTCAATCGATTTGCCAACCACGCTGGCATCGGTCTTGGCCACCACTTCGTTGAAGTAGCCGACGCTGCCGAGCGGCGTGACCTGCTGATCGGACCAGCCGTGGTACATCAGCAGTTTTCCACCGTGCTTGAAAAATGGGCTGAGGTTGGCATCGGTGAAATTGAGCTGGGCGTCTTCGTTCTGCAGGGCTCGATCGATGTCCGTCGCTGGGTTGAAGCGGCGCCAGTCCCAGTTCGGATCCTTAAAAATTATGTACTTGTACAATTCCTGCGTGTAGGACATCGGCTCGGGGCCGTTCAGCGTGGCCCAGTTGAGCTCCGAGCCCGGCTGCAGCAACGCGGGGCGGATTTCGTCGCCGCTGCGCGGATTCTTCAGCGGAGAATAAATCGCGCGGGCCGTTTCCACTTGCGCGGGAGTCAGGCAATCGGCGGCGTCCGCGCCTTTGCAGGTGAGCACCGCGGGATTGAAGTGGCAGCGCGCAGGGTTCTCGATGACGCCGTCCTTCACGCCGTCCATCGCGTCGCAGGCCTGCAGCACCGCGGCATGAATCATCGGATATTTGGAAGCCGGGATAGAGCTGTCCGCGCTGCGATTCACGTACGTGTTCAGCATCATGCGGGCGACGTGCAGATTCACCCAGTGGATGGCCGCGGCGCCGGCGATGATGCCGTCGAAATCGTTTGGATACTTCGCGGCTTCAGTGATGCCCTGGCGCCCGCCGGTGGAGCAGCCGTTCCAGATCGAAAGTTTCGGCGAGTTCCCGTAGTAGGCCATGACAATATTCTTGGCCTGCACGGTCATCTCGTGAACCGCGCGATAGGACATGTCGGTCAGTTTTTCGGGATGGCCGACGGCGAACGTCACGTTATTGCCCTGATGGCCTGTATCCGTGCTGGAAGCGGCGTACCCTCCTGCAACGGCCGATGCCAGCGCCGGATAGCTGATTACGCCGGACCAACCGCCGTTGCCGACGGCCTGCAATTTGCCGTTCCAGCCTGAGGCGGGCATCCAGACTTCGATGCGAATCTCGGAGTCTGGCGTTGGGGTAAGAGTTGCCGTGATTCGGCAGAACGCCGGTAACTGGTCGAAGTGAGCGGTGCTCGGCGGCGCGCCGGCCGGCAGGGTGAATGCTCCGGCGGCAACGGCCTGAGCCGATGTAATCGTGACATTCGAAAGGGAAGTGGCAGCCAGGCTCTCGCACGGGGCCGCTTTCGCTGCCGGCGCGGAGCATGCCAGCAGGGCTAGAACTACAGCCAATCCTGACAATTGGTGACTGGTGCGTAGGGCAGTTTTGCAAGGCATGGTCTTCCTCCGGCGAGCGGGTGTCACGGGAACCGGCGCATAATAGCGAACCGCCGGTGCGTGCGAGGCAATCGCTGCACCGGCGGCCGGGAAATGAACGTCGATCATTCCGCGAGCACTGCCCGCAGAATGGGAACAATTACTTGTTGGCCGGGATCAGCACCGCGCCGGCGGGACGCCACTTGCCGTTCTCCTTCTCAAACATCCGGAGAACATTGGCTTCCCTCGAAACGGTGACGTTGCCCTTGTCGTCGGCGGTCTTGAAGACCGTGTGATCGGTCGCCAAGGCGATGTTTCCGTAGACCGACATGAGCTTGAAATCCTGCGGATTCGGCCCCGTGCCCTTCACCACGTTGGGATTCTTGGTTGCCGCAGCGGTTTGCCCGGCCACCATCTGTTCCTTGGTCTGTGTATTTCCGCTCATGCCCACTTCGAAGAACTGAGGCGGCCAGAACTTGGCGCGCGAGTCAACGCAATCCTGAGCCTTGGGTTTGTAATACTTGTAGGCGCAGAGCCATTCATTGTTCACATCTTCGAGTTCCTTTTCCAGCGCTGTCCAGTTCTTGTCGCCCATCTTCATTTCCTGAGCGCGGGCCGGCACGGCCATGCTGCCGGAAAGCGCCAAGATAACCACCACCCATGCGTATTTCATCATTGCCAAGCTCCTCTCACTTCCAAATTTGGACCTGTCACTCCGATTCCTTGCCGTTCTGCGCCACGATGTTCGCGGTAGCGATCGCGCTGCTGCCGGCTACTTCGACGGCGGACGAGGAGAAGACGCGCCTACCGCAGGCCGCCATTCTCCATTTCTCTTGACGAATACGCGGGCGTAAGTCACTTCCCGAACCACGGCCAGTTTGCCGGTGTCATCGAGGTACCAGTGGTCAGTCTTGTTGCCGGGGGCGACGTGCTCGAAGTCCGGTTGTTTTTGCGCGTTCAAGCGGACCTTGAAGGACGTGTGATCGACGGCCATGGCGAACGTTCCGTTGTTGTAGACGGCCATCAGGGTGAACTCGGTGGGATTCGGCCCTTCGCCGCGAACGACGTCGGGATAAGTCTTGGCGCCGGCGGTCTGTCCCGCGACCATTTGGGCCTTGGTTTGCGTTCCGCTCGCGCCGGGATTCATCTCAAAAAACTGATCGTCCCAGTACTTGGCGCGGGAATCCACGCAATCCTGCCGCTTGGCTTGAAAGTACTTTCCCTGGCAGAGCCACCGCAGATTGGCGTCGCGCAGAGTGTTTTCCAGATCGGTCCACTCCTTGTCGCCTTTCTTCATGGTGACCTGAGCCGAGGCCAGGGAAGAAATGCTCATAATCGCTACGACCAACAGCACCCGAATCGTTGTCATTGAAGATCCTCCATTCGGGGGGGCTTATACTACCGGACACCTGCCGAGTCAACGGACATACGCATGATTTCTGTCTGAACAATCTATCGTTTTACGATAGCCAGCGAGCATCTACGGACGTTTTCTGGCGGAGTTTCCAGACGCGGCGGCCCCGCGGTATAAGTGCTCTCCGACGGCTTCCCGGGAAGCGGAACCCGGCGACCGAATAACCTGGCAGAGATATGGAGACTTCCCGTGGATCAACCGTTGAAGAAAATGATTTGGCAGCAGTTTGGCGCCGCGATTGACATGCTGGAGAACGCCATGCGCGCCTGTCCCGAGGCGCTATGGGTGGCCGACCCCGCGAAGCGGCCGGAGTGGGTGGACAACGACGTCGTCGGCTTCTGGTATGTGGCGTTTCACACCCTCTTTTTCCTCGATTATTATCTGTCCGATCCCGGGGACGGTTTCGCGCCTCCCGCACCTTTTACACGCGACGAACTGGATCCGGCGGCATTGCTTCCCGAACGGGCCTACACCAAGGCCGAGCTTCTGGGCTATCTCGATCATTGCCGCAGGAACTGCCGGGCGACGATCGAGGCGCTGACCGATGAGAAAGCGCGGCAGCGCTGTGGGTTCAAGCGGCTTGAGATCACCAGCGGGGAACTGCTCCTCTACAACATGCGGCACGTCCAGCACCACACCGCCCAACTGAATCTGCTGCTGCGACAGAAGATCGGTTCGGCACCGCGGTGGGTGGTGAAGGCCCTCGACTAGCACGGCTAGCACAGCGGTCTGCTCTCCGGATCTGTGCTCACGTTAATCAACGCGGTGACATCTTCGGGGTTGTTAGTTCTTTGGTAACGCATCATTTAGACGGACGGTTCGGCACGCCGGAACCACGTTATAAAGGATACAGGCAGGTCCCCGACATGAGTGTTCTTACAGAAAAGCCGGATGTGTCGATTCCCGCCGCATCCTCAACTCAAACAGCAATACCCGCGGCGCGGCCGGGCTTCGTATCGGAGGTTCGTCGGAGGGGCCAGATCGCCTGGAAAATGGCGCGGCTCTACCGGAACTGGCCGATGGCCGTGCTGGACCGGTTTTATCTGGTGAAGCCGCAGCCCATCGTTTACCGTCTTCGTGACGGTCTGCAGTTTTCCGTCGGCACGCGCGACGCCGGAATCATCAACGAGATCTGGCTCGATGGCGCCTACACGTCGGCGCCGGGATTCGCGATCCGCGACAATTGGGTGGTCGCTGACCTAGGCGGGCACAAAGGCATTTTCGCCGTCTTCGCCGCGACCCGCGCCAAAGGCGTGAAGGTTTTTTCTTTTGAGCCGTCTCCGGAGAATTTCGCGCTGCTGACCTCCAACGTACAACGCAACCAGCTGACCAACGTAAAAGCGTTTAACGTCGCGGTGAGCAACCGGGACGGGGAATCGACGCTGCACATCACCCCCGAAGCATGGTCCAACACACTGCTGGAGGGGGCGGGATCGCGGTCGGCCGGCGACGTTCAAGTGGAAACGTGGTCCTTGTCGCGGGCGTTGAGGACCATCGGATCGCCGGTCGATCTGGTCAAGATGGACATCGAAGGCATGGAGTACCAGGCGTTGCTGTCCTGCCCGCCAGAAGATTTGCGGTCCGTGGCCCGGATTGCGATGGAATATCATCACGACCCGAGCCCCAATCCGCACACCATTTCTGAGCTCATTCAATTCCTTCATGCCAACGGCTTTACCACCCAGTTGTATCCGGGACAAGAACTCCTGATTGCGGAACACAAGAGCACGGTTTCATAGATTCCGCGGCGGCCCAAGTGCCTCTTACCGCGCGCGGTGTTTGCATCCAAGGTATCTCCCAAAGTCTATATCCGTGTTCTAAAGCGCCAAATAAATTTGTTCCTGCAAAGGCGTCTCCGGTGTATAAGTGTGTTAGTCCCGGTATAGATAATGCCATTTATTCCTTTTAGATGACCCGTCGCGGGCGTGGGGATAACTGCGTGCCGAGAAGCGCGCCGGCTTCCCGGCAGAACCGCCACTCGTTTATCGAGGAGAGAACATGAATCCACAGGCGTACCACTTGATTGCGACGTATTGGTGGGTACTGGCCCTGGTCCTGGTCATCGTTGGCTATCGATTGATTCTCAGGCTGTTCGGGGTGGTGCTGATTCCCCAGAATAATATTGGAATTGTCGACAAGCGCTATGCCGTAGTGGGAAAGAATCGTACCCTGGCGGAAGGCCAAATCGTGGCGCTCAACGGCGAAGCCGGCGTACAGGCTGACACGCTGGCTCCCGGGCTGCATTTCTTCCTGTGGCCCTGGCAATACAAGATCAAGTTGCAGGAATTCCTGGTGGTTCCTCAGGATTGCATCGGAGTGGTGGAAGCGCGCGGCGGCATCCCTCTCACCGAGGGGCGCGTGCTGGGCAAAAGGGTCGAGTGCAAAGCGTTTCAGGACGCCCGAGCGTTCCTGCAGGGCGGCGGGCAGCGCGGTCCGCAAATCACCATCATTCCGCCGGGAACGTACCGCATCAACACTGCTGTTTTTTCGGTCACATCGGCGAAGGTTCTGGAGATCCCGGTGAACGCCGTCGGTGTAGTCACCATCAAGGACGGAAAGCCGCTGAACACCGGCGAAATCGCCGGCCCGGAAGTCAAAAATCACAACTCATTTCAGGACGCGCAGGCATTTATTGACTCCGGCGGGTACAAGGGTTTGCAGGAGCAGGTGGTCCTGGCGGGGCGGTATTTTATCAACCCCATGTTTGCGACGGTCGAAATCAAGCCTATGACCGCGGTTCCCATCGCCAACGTGGGCGTGGTGATAGCTTACGTCGGCGAGCCAGGGAAAGACGTCACTGGGGATAGTTTCAAACACGGCAATCTGGTCAGTAGGGGAGAAAAGGGCGTTTGGAGCGATCCGCTGGACCCGGGAATGTATCCGATCAACCCGTATACGTTGCGCGTGGAGCTGGTGCCAACGGCGAACGTGGTGTTGAATTGGGCCGATGGCAAGACGGAAGCGCACAATCTGGACAAGGATCTCTCGACAATCACCGTGAGATCGTCCGACGGCTTCAAGTTCAATCTCGACGTGAGCCAGATCATTCACATTCCTCGAGCGGACGCGCCGAAAGTGATCGCGCGATTCGGCAGCATGGTGAACCTGGTAACTCAGGTGCTGGAGCCGACCATCGGCAACTACTTCCGAAATGCGGCGCAGAATTCCGACGTGATCGATTTTCTGAAGAACTGCCAAACCCGGCAGAACGAAGCTCGCAAATCCATTTCGGACGCTTTACAGGAGTACAACGTGGGGGCGGTGGATACGCTAATTGGCGACATTACGCCTCCGGATGAATTGATGAAAACGTTGACCGACCGCAAGATCGCCGACCAGCGAAAGGTTACTTTCGATTCTCAGCGCATGGCTGAAGACAATCGCCGGGAGCTCGAGAAGTCCAAAGCGATGGCTGACACCCAGGCGAGCGTAGTGACCGCGGAGCGCAGCGTTTCCATTGCGGGTTTTGCCGCCGATGCGGCCATCAAACAGGCCGAAGGACAGGCCCGGGCCAAGACGCTGAACGCCGAGGCCGATGCCACAGTGACCAAAGTGACCGGCGAGGCCAACGCCGCCGTAACCAAAGTGATGGGCGAAGCCGACGCGGGAAAAACCCTCGCCGTGGGCACCTCCGAGGCCGATGTCATCAAATTGAAGATTGCCTCGATGACTTCGGACAACTACGCAGTAATTGAAACCGCTAGGGCGCTCTCCGCGAGCGGATTCAAGCTGGTCCCCGATATCGTAGCGGGGGGCGATGGCGGCGGCTCAAACTCGTTGATGAATGTGTTCTTGGCGCGACTCATCAAGGACTCCAATGGAGCCTCCGCTCCGAAGACCTAGATTGGTCGAAGCTTCACCCTACACGGCGCGGCCAGCCGCCGCGCCGGAAGCCCAGGCCCATTGAAAATTGAATCCGCCCAACTGTCCGGTTACGTCGACGACCTCGCCGATAAAAAATAATCCGGGCACGCGGTGGCTTTCCATCGTCTTGCTGGACAATTCATCGGTATCCACTCCGCCCGCGGTGACTTCAGCCTTCTCGTAGCCTTCGCTGCCGGCAGGCTCCACCACCCAGTTGTGCAGCTTTCTTTCGAGTTCTTCGAGCGACCGGTTGGTCCACGATGGCGGGCGGTGCAGGTCGAGCCAGCGGGCGGCAAATCGTTTCGGAATAATGCCTTGGAATGCGGCGCGGGCGGCGGCCATGTTTCTTTCGGCGGAGAGGCCAATGGCGCGGGTTAGCTCTTGTCCCGGAGCGAGATCGATGCGGATCGGGGAGCGCTCCCGCCAGGGCGTGGAGATTTGCAGGATGGCCGGGCCGCTCAGCCCGCGGTGGGTGATCAGTATTTTTTCCCGGAACGATGCGTGATCCGTGGAGACTTCCGCCCTCAGGGAGACTCCTGCCAGGTCGCAATAGTCTTTGCGATCGTCGGGCCCCAGCAGGAGCGGCACCAGAGCGGGCCGCGTTTCCCGGGTTTTCAGGCCGAATTGCCGGGCGATGTCGTAACCCAGCGAAGTTGCTCCTATTTTGGGGATGGAAAGTCCGCCCGTGGCCACCACCAGCGCGGGTGCGCGGTATTCATCCGACTGGGTGAGGACCACAAATCCATCGGCGCAGCGAATTTCCTGGATTTGCGCGTTGAGAACGATCTCCGCGTGGGCGGCGCGGCACTCGGCCTCGAGCAGGTCCACGATTTCCTGGGCGGAGCGGTCGCAGAAGAGCTGGCCGAGCGTTTTTTCGTGGTACGGGATGCCGTGCTTTTCGACCAGCGCGATGAAATCGGAGGGTTCGTAGCGGGCCAGCGCGGATTTCGCGAAATGCGGATTCGCGGAATAAAAATTCTCGGGACCGCAATGCAGGTTGGTGAAATTGCAGCGGCCGCCGCCGGAGATCAGGATCTTTTTGCCGGCGCGTTCGGAGCGTTCGAGGACGGCTACGCGGCGGCCGCGCTTGCCGGCTTCGATCGCGCACATTAGGCCGGCGGCGCCGGCGCCTAGAATCAGGACATCGAATTTGTGGACCATCGAATAGGAGCGCCTGCGGCCAAGTTCGCCGCCAGGTTCGCAACCAAGAATTATCGCATTACTGTCGGCCGCTTTTCAGGGCTTCCAACTATCCGTTTTGGACGAGGATTATTTTGATTTTTGTCTCCGCGCATCTAAACCTGGCAGGCTGAAGCCTGTCCTACTATCGTCTATTTCGCAGATAGATTTTGTCGATTGGACTTTGCCTGCATCCCCTGCGACAGTCAGGTCGATGGCTCAACCGAGTGCGGGATCGCAGCGAAACGAGGTCGAAATTCCGGCGGCGATGCAGACGCCGGAGCTGTTGCACTCCAGCTACGTTTTGACGCTGGAGGAAATCGCCAATCTTGCGGCCGAGGGCGGCAAGCCGGCGGAGACGCTGACGAATGTGGTGGCGTTGATCGGCAAACGCTTCAAGACCGAAGTTTGTTCAGCCTACCTGCTGGAACCCGATCGCACCAACCTGATTCTTGCGGCTACCGTCGGACTTCGGCCATCGTGCGTTGGCACGCTGCGAATGGCTTTGCACGAAGGGCTCGCCGGGCTGGTGGCCGAACAGGTGCAGCCGGTGGCCGTCGAGCAGGTCAAGAATCATCCGCGCTTCAAATATTTCAGCGAGGCGGGCGAGGAAGCCTACCAGTCATTTCTTGGAGTGCCGCTGATCGACGGTGGAGTGCTGCAGGGCGTGCTGGTGGTGCAGACGATCGACGCGCGCGTCTTCGGCGAAAAAGAAATCAAGATGCTGTCGGAGGCGGCCGCGCAACTGGCTCCCGTGGTAAGCGAGGCGCGCACGCTGGATCGATTCGTGGCGCCGCTGCAGGAGCGCCTGTGGTCTCTCGCGCGCAATCTCTGGTGGAGTTGGGACAACGACTCGACCAGTTTGTTCCGCGACCTCGATCCGCTGCGCTGGCGGCAGCTGAACCACAATCCCATTTCGCTGCTCTCCGAACTTCCGCTGGCCACCATGGAACGCCGCGCGCAGGAACTGGTCCTGCACAGCCGCGTGAATTACGCCTTCCGGCGCAAGCGCGAATATCTGGATGCGGATCGCACCTGGGGCGCGCGGCATGCCGGCATTTTGCGGCCCCGCCCGGTAGCCTATTTCTCCGCCGAATTCGGCTTACACGAATCGCTTCCCGTGTACTCCGGAGGCTTGGGCGTGCTGGCCGGAGATCACATCAAGAGCGCCTCGGATCTGGGCATTCCGCTGGTCGGCATCGGCCTGTTTTATGGGCAGGGATATTTTCGCCAGCGGCTGGACAAGAACGGATGGCAGCAAGAGGAGTATCTGCAGACCGACGTGAGCCAGATGCCGATGGAACCTGCGATCGGCACGAAGGGCGAGCCGGTCACCGTGCAAATCGAGACGCGCAGCGGCGCGATTCGTGCCAAAGTCTGGCGATTGAAAGTGGGACGATGCGCGCTGCTGCTGCTCGATTCCAATGTCGAAGGGAACGCTCCCGAAGACCGCGAACTGACTTCGCGGCTGTACGGCGGCGATGACCGCTTCCGGATTCGCCAGGAATTACTGCTGGGCGTCGGAGGCTTCCGCGCGTTGAAGGCCATGGGCATTACGCCCAGCGTGCTGCACCTGAACGAAGGGCACAGCGGCTTTGCGGTGCTTGAGGCGATTCGCTGCCGCATGGAGGAGGAGGGGCTGGATTTCAATCGCGCGGTGCCGCGCGTCTCGCGCGAAGTTGTGTTTACGACGCACACGCCGGTCCCAGCCGGGCATGACCGCTTTGACGCCGGCCTGATTGAAGAGCATCTCGGGCCGCTGCGGGACGCCATGGGATTGTCGCATGACTGGCTGATGTCACTGGGCCGCGAGAATCCGAACCACTCAGGGGAAAGTTTCTGCATGACGGTGCTGGGGCTGAAGCTGGCCCGGCGAGCCAACGCGGTGTCAGCGCTGCACGGGGAAGTATCTCGCGCGATGTGGACCTCGCTTTTTCCGGGGCGCTCGGAAGAGGCCGTGCCGATTCGCCATATCACCAACGGAGTCCATGTCCCCACCTGGCTCGCGCCACAGATGTTTCGTTTGTATGACCGCCATCTGGGCACCGGCTGGGCCGAGCACAGCGGCGAACCGCAGATCTGGGAGGGAATTGAAAATGTCGACGACGCGGAACTTTGGGAAACGCACCTCAGCCTGAAAACGCGGCTGATCGAATTTGCCCGCTTGCGCGCGACGGAGCAAGCGGAACGCCGTGAGGAATCGGCCAAGGCGTTGCAGAACCTCAGCAAAGTGCTAAGCCCTGACGCGCTGACGATCGGATTCGCGCGCCGCTTTGCCACCTACAAAAGAGCGAATCTGATTCTGGCGGACATGGAAATGTTGGCGTCCATGGTGAACGATCCGAAGCGCCCGGTGCAGTTTGTATTTGCCGGCAAGGCGCACCCTCATGACACTCCCGGCAAGCAGGTGCTGCAGCAGGTCGCGGAATTGATGCGCGACAAACTTTTCGCGAATAAATTTGTGTTCATAGAGGACTATGACATTAACGTGGGCCGGCTGCTGGTGCAGGGCGTCGATGTCTGGCTGAACAATCCTCGCCGGCCACTGGAGGCTTCGGGGACCAGCGGGCAGAAAGTCGTCTTGAACGGTGGATTGAATCTTTCCGTGCTGGATGGCTGGTGGGCGGAGGCCTATGACGGATTGAACGGCTTCGCCATCGGCACGGGGCGTACGCACACGGACATGGATGTGCATGACCGGCGCGACGGAGAGAACCTATACCGCGTGCTTCGCGAAGAAGTCATCCCGCTTTTCTATCATCGTGACCGCGACGGCTTGCCGCGTGGCTGGATCAAGCGCATGAAGCGCACCATCCGCACGCTCGGCTGGAGATTCAACGCCAACCGCATGGTGATGGATTACACGATGAAGTGTTATATCCCGGCCGCCGGCGGCGCTTCGAGCGATATGCAAGCTGCGGGCTGAGCGGCAGCCCGATGTGGGCAGTGAGATCCGTGGAATTCCCGAAACGACCAGGCGGGAATGAAAAATGAGTCTGCACTAACAAATCGACTGCGCCCCGTTGAAACACCTAAGAGATTTCACTATAGTTTGAACTTGCCCGCCCGTTTTCTTCGGCCTAGATTTGGAGTATGTCGTCTGCTACTTCCGAGTGCGCCAATCGGAATGATCTTGCGGACCAGGCTGCCGCGCAGCCGCACCTCCAAGACCTGGCGCCACCGCCTATGATGCAGCACGAACGCCGCCTCAACACGCGCAAACCGCTGGACCAACTCGCTTACTTGAGCCTGCCGCCGAACAACGGCGGAATTGTTCTGGATGTTTCCGAAGGGGGCTTGGGATTTCACGCCATCGCCCCGGTGGACGCCAGCGGTCCGATCGAATTCATTTTTGAGATTGACTCCGACCGGAAGATCACTGCCGTCGGCGAACTGGCGTGGAAAGATTCCACGGGAAAAAGCGGCGGCCTGCGATTCACGGAGTTGGCGGACGAGACGCGCCTGCAGATTCGCCAGTGGGCGGATGAAGCGGCCCTGAAACAGGCGGCGCAAGCCGCGGCGCGAGCGATTGCCAAGGCGATCTCGGCCGCCATCGAAGTGTCGGAGTCTGTTTCGCCGAACGAGGCTCAAGCCGAGCCAAACGGGAACGCGGAGCCGGCGCATTCGGCACAGCCTTCGACAGCGGAAGCGAGCGCGTCCATTGCAATTGCCGGAGCAGCGAACGGCCATGCCGAAATGTCGGGCGGTCGAAAAGTCTCCGCGGCGGTTACGGCTGCCGCGAACCCATCGCTGAGCGGGAAACCCGAAGTGGCGAGGGTGGTGACTGCCCCCGTGATAGCTGGGCCTTTGGCCACCGCCTCTCTTCGCGGCGATAACGGGACCGCGGAAACTTTGCACGAGGCACCGGACGCCGTGGCGTCCAACGGGACAATCAATGCTGAACAGAACTTGATTCCGACAGGATCGGAAAGCGAGAATGGCGCCCACAGGGAAGCGGCCGCGGCAGTCGGGTTGGACGCGCCTGTCGACTTGGGCGTCGAATGGGTGCGCGAAGCGAACGTTCTGATCTCTGCGCGCGCGGCCGGAGTAGACGACCCTGTGGCTTTCACTCCACCGCCGGAGCCCGTATTCACGATTGCGGCACCCGAGCTGGTGGATCGCGCGGATGTGCCGCCGAGCGTGAACGCGGATGTGCCGCTCGCGCCGGCGGCGAAGACACAACTGCTCTACAATCGCAAGCCGCCGATTTACAGCTCGCCCGCTTACGAATTCTCCATGTTTACACCGGAGGCTGGCCCCGAGGCGCCGGTTCCCATACCCACCATGCTTGGCGCGCTGCAGTCCGCGATTTCGAAACATCCCGTCGCGGCAGTGGGGCTGACGGCGGCTCTGGCGTTTCTGGTATCGATCGGAATTTTTTCCTACCTGTGCGCCGGTCCCGCCGGCGATGCGCTTGCGAATACCGGGGAAAAGATCTGGAGTGGGATGTATTCGCATCCGATGCCGGCGGAGACGGCACCGCCGGCTTCTCCGACGGCTCCCGCCAGGACCCTGCAACAGTAGTTCCGCGGATTGAACACTCTCAGGCACGAGCTGAACCGCTTTCTGCGGGAGAGAGTTCTGCCCGGCTGGTTTCCATCTTCGCTAACACTTTCAACTAAACCTGACAGGCTGAAGCCTGTCCTTCTTGTTGCTGCACCAAATTATTTCTAAACGGTGCGGAGCCTGATATGATTGCGCGCATCAATCGACATCCAGATAGATTAACCGGTAATTATTGGAGGCGGTTCATGAACAGGAAACTGCTTATCGTGCTGGCGGCAGTTGCCGCTGCGGCCGTTTTCTCCGGCGCGGCCGCGGCGCACCACGGCGTTGCCGGCTATGACATGACCAAGACGATTACCCTGCACGGGACGGTCTCAAAATTCGATTGGAGCAATCCCCACGTGGTGGTCTATGTGGACGCGAAAAATGACGCCGGTGAGATGCAGCACTGGACCATCGAGTTCGCGGCGCCGGTGCACATGGTACGCGCCGGCTGGAGCAAGAACGCCATGAAGACCGGCGACGACATTGTGATCGACACGCATCCGTCGCGGAACGGCGCGCCGATTGGAATTTCCAGCACCATCACGTTTATCTTGAAAGTCGTGGTGAACGGGCAAACGCTGCCGGGCCGGTCGGAATAGACGCTGGGCAGCGCCCGGGCGCGTGGCAGGGAAGGAGACACAGCATGCGAATTCGCGGGATGGGTTTTGTTGCCGCGCCGGTCGTTTTGCTGCTGGCGGCGCTGGCTGGCGCGCCGGGCATGCGAGGGCAATCGGCATCGAGCGCCGCTGGCGCGAAGGCTGAAAAGACGGGAGTGATGGCCGGCGGCATTCCGGATCTTTCCGGCATCTGGGATCCTGACTTTCACGGCCCGGAAGGCGTCCGTCTGAATAGCTGGGACTCGAGTGACCCGTTCGCGAAACACCCTGAACAGGCGCCCATGACGCCGTGGGCGGCGGCAAAGTTCAAGGACGTGCGGCCTCCGTTCGGAGCGCTGCAAACCTTCGACAATACCAACGATCCCGTGCAGAGATATTGTGACCCCCCGGGAATTCCGCGGATTTACATGTATCCCTGGGAAATGACGTTCATCCAGACGCCGAAAATCGTCTACATCCTCTACGAATACACGAAAGTGTGGCGGGCCGTTTACATGGATCGCGACCATCCCAAGGATCCGGACAGCAGTTGGATGGGCGATTCCATCGGGAAGTATGAAGGCGACACGCTGGTGATCGACACGGTCGGATTCAATGACAAAACGTGGCTGGACCAGACCGGCCATCCGCATAGCGACGCGCTGCACGTGACCGAGCGCATTCGCCGGCCGGACCACGAAAAGCTGGAAGTGGGGGTGACGATCGACGATCCCAAGGCCTACACCAAGACTTTTTCCGCGACCAAAGTGTACCGCCTGACGGATGCGCCCATGGGCGAAACGCTGTGCGCGTATTCCGAGATGAAGGAGTTTCAGGAAAACGTGGTGGACAAGACGCAAACGCCGCCTAAGAAGTAGGGTTGTGCAGCACAGCCACTCCTGGCTGTGTGATTCTTGTAAATTCCAACAAGTTCTGCTCCCGTGGTGCGACCTGCAAAATCGCACAGCCAGGAGTGGCTGCGCCACGTTGTGATCCCCGTCACACGCAAATGTTCCCCGCGTCACATCGCTTCCCGGTCCAAAGTGGGATGCTGGTTTCGGCAAGAGACAACAGCAAAAGGAGGACATCATGGTCCGACAAGATTATCTCTTCCTGTTCTTGCTGATGATGGGTCTCATCTTCTTTACACACTGGGGAGGCACACACCACCTGCGGCATTAGGCCGGAGGCCGCTTGCAACTGGTTGTCAGGTGAAGCCAAGCTGATTGAGTTTTCGAAATGTGTTGTCCCCGGCCGGATCGAAAGCCGAACGCGACAGTCCGCCCATCGGATTGCCGGAAAGGGGGCTGGTATGAAAATCTCTTCGAAACTGCCAATGGCTTTGGCACTAGCATTGAGCGTCTCCTTGTTGTCCGGCACGGCCTTGAAATCCCAGACGAAATCCACGTCTGATAAATCCTATGAGCAATTGATTTTTTCCGTCCGAGGGCCGGACCTGTATCGCGCGCACTGCGCCGCATGCCATGGGCTTGACGGCAAAGGCAGCGGGCCTATCGCCACGGAACTCAAAACCAGGCCCGCTGATTTGACCGCGCTGGCGCAAAAGAATGGCGGCAAGTTTCCTGCTGAGCGGATTCAGAAGTTCGTGTCCGGAGACAATCCGTCGTTGCTGGCCCACGGGCCGCGCGAGATGCCCATCTGGGGTCCGATCTTTCACCAGATTGAGGAGGACCAGGACTTCGGCAATGTGCGGTTGCAGAATCTGATCAAGTATTTGGCGACGATCCAGAAGTAGTGAGCAATCGCGGGCGTCTGGCGGATCGCGGCTGACTGCGGGCCGCGATCCGCCCTGTTGTCTTTCTGGCGCGACCGTACTTTAGATGGCTCCATCCCGATTACAATCAAGGAATGCAGCGCAAGGTCTTCTGGACCACCTTTGGCGGCCTCGGCTTGATCGCCGACGTGTCCTTACCGTTTTGGTGGGCGCTAGCGGCGACGATCCCGCTGGCTTGGGTCAGTTGGTGGGTCGCTTATCGGAGCGGATGGTTCTAGTGGCACAGGCTTCAGCCTGTGGGGTTCCGTTCGTCAACCAGGACTGTTCGCGTTAGCCAAGACCGACCGCCTCGCCAGTTTTGCTCCTCCCGCCGCTTCACGCTACACTTCTCCCGGGAGAAAACTGAGTCATTTGCCTCCGATTATCGCTGCACAGGGACTTTCCAAGAGATACGGCGCGGAGCCGCTTTTCCAGGACATTTCGTTCACGGTTTCCGAGGGCGAGCGGATCGGTTTGATTGGCCCGAACGGTTCGGGGAAATCGACGCTGCTGGAAATTCTGTACGGGCGCGTCGCGCCGGACACCGGGGAAGTGGCCATCCGCAAGCGCACGCGCCTCAGCAGCGTGGCGCAAAATTCGGAATTTCCCGAAGGCGCCACGATCCGTTCGGTCATCGAGAGCGCGCTCGACCGCGCCGAAGTTCCGCAGAAGGAGCGCGCCGCGCGCACGGCGGAGCCGCTAGGCCGGGCGGGTTTCATCGACTTGGATACGCCGACGGCGGCGCTTTCCGGCGGTTGGCGCAAGCGCCTGGCGATTGTCGAAGGGCTGGTGCAGGCGCCGGATATTCTGCTGCTCGATGAGCCGACCAATCACCTTGACCTCGCGGGAATTCAGTGGCTTGAGACGCTCCTGCAAAACGCGGCCTTTGCCTGCGTGGTCGTAAGTCACGACCGGTACTTTCTGGAAAATGTGGCCACCGCCGTGGTCGAATTGGCGCGCTCGTACGAGAACGGCTACCTGCGCGTCAACGGAAATTACAGCACGTTTCTCGAGGCTAAAGAGGAGTATCTGCACGCGCAGCGCAAGCGCCACGAGGCGCTGGAAAACCTGGTGCACACCGAAATCGAATGGCTGCGTCGCGGCCCCAAGGCCCGCACCACCAAATCGAAAGCGCGCATCGACACCGCGCAAGAACTGATCGGCGAACTGGCGGACCTCAACGCCCGGACGCGCACGCCCTCCGCCAAAATTGATTTTTCCGCGACCGACCGCAAGACCAAGCGCCTGATTACCCTGGACGACGTCACGTATGGCATCGACGGCCGCACGCTGTTCGCGGGGATTCATTTCACGGTGACGTCCGGGATGAGAATGGGCCTTGTTGGTCCCAACGGCAGCGGCAAGACCACTCTGCTGCGGCTGTTGCGCGGCGACCTAGCGCCGGCACGCGGAGAAATTCGCCGCGCCGACTCCTTGCGCATCGTCTATTTCGACCAGAATCGCGAGCTCGATCCGGAGGTCAGCTTGCGCCGGGCGCTCGCTCCGGACAGCGATTCGGTGATCTTTCAGGATCGCGTGATTCACGTCGCGGCGTGGGCCGCTAAATTTCTTTTCGATCCCGAACATTTGAGCCAGCCGGTCGGAAAGCTTTCGGGAGGCGAGCGGGCGCGCGTCTTGATCGCGCAGCTGATGCTGCAGCCGGCGGATGTGCTGCTGCTGGACGAGCCGACCAACGATCTGGATATTCCAACGCTGGAAATTTTGGAGGAAAGCCTGCTGGAATATCGCGGGGCGCTGGTGCTGGTCACCCATGACCGTTACATGCTGGATCGCGTCTCGACCGTGGTGCTGGGCCTCGACGGGCTGGGAGGCGCGGAACGCTTTGCCGACTACTCGCAGTGGGAAATCTGGCAGCGCGCGCGGCAAAAAGGAACGGCGAACGCGCCGGGCGGCGCCAAGCGCGCGGCCGCGGCGGGGGAGCCATCCTCGAATGCCAGGAAAAAACTCTCCTATCATGAAGTGCGCGAACTCGAGACGATCGAGGAACGAATTGCCGCCGCCGATCGAAATCTGGAGGCCTTCCGCGCGGCGCTGGAGGATCCCGCGGTGACCGGCGATCCCGAGCGATTGCGCTCGGCCTGCATCGAAATGGACGCGGCGCAAACCGCGTTGGATCGTTTGTACGAACGCTGGGGAGATCTGGAGAAAAAGAAGAGCGGGGCGTGATCGAGATTTGCGCGAAGACGCGCCGCAACCGCGTTTTGCGATATCCTGACGCCGGAGCAAACCATGGCAAAAGAGCAGCAGAAAATTCTGGTCATCGATGTGGGGGGAACGCACGTCAAGGTGCTCGCCACCGGGCAAAAGGAGCCGGTCAAGATCGATTCGGGGCCGGACATGACGGCTAAAAAAATGGTCAAGCAAGTGCGCGAGGCCACCAAGAGCTGGAGCTATGACGTGGTATCGATCGGATATCCCGCCCCGGTGGTGCATGGCCATCCGCTCGGCGAGCCGCACAATCTTGGCGGGGGATGGGTGGGATTCGATTTCCGCAAGGCGTTCGGCCGTCCGGTAAAAATCGTGAATGACGCCGCCATGCAGGCGCTGGGAATTTACAAGGGCGGCCGAATGCTATTTCTTGGACTGGGCACCGGCCTGGGCTCCGCCATGATCGTGGACGGAGTTCTGGAGCCGATGGAAGTTGCGCACTTGCCGTACAAAAAAGGGCGTACGTACGAAGACTATCTTGGCCTCCGCGGATTGAAACGCCTCGGTAAAAAGAAATGGCGGCGCTACGTGGCGCGCATTGCCGAAAAGTTGAAAGCGGCCCTGGAAGCGGAATACGTGGTCCTCGGCGGAGGAAACGCAAAACTGCTGAAGACGCTCCCGCCCGGCTGCCGCCTGGGCAACAATTCCACGGCCTTCGCCGGAGGGTTTCGTTTGTGGGATGAACCCGCCCAGAAAGCCAAATGGAATCGCGGACACCAGCCAGAACCTCCCGAGCAAACCAACTAAACTAGTTCTCAGTTCGACCGATGATTCCTTTCGGAGCCATCGTATGCGGGAACTCGACGCCCCGGAAATCTTCCAAACGGTTCTCGACGGACTGGAAACGGGTGTCTACATCGTAGACCGCAGCCGCCGCATCCGCTTTTGGAACGTGGGCGCGGAGCAGGCGACCGGATATTTGCGGCAGGACGTGGTCGGACGGTTCTTGCGCGACCACTTTCTAATGTCTGGCGACGGGGCGGTGGACCTGGACTCGGACCCGAATGACCCCATCAATCTTGCGTTTCGTGACGGCCGCCCATCGATCATGAACGTGTCCATTCTGCACAAGGACGGGTACCGCGTTCCCATCGTTCTCCGAACGAGTCCCATCCGCAATAGCCACGGCGCGATCATTGGCGCCGCCGAAAGCTTCGAGAAGAATCGCTCGGCCTCGGATTGGACCCGGCGACAGACTGCCTACGCCGATTTCGGCTGCCTCGATGCAATGACCGGCGTTCCAGCAAAAACCTTCGTGGAAACGCAGCTTCGCGAACAATTGATCACTTTTGCCGAGCATCACATCCCATTCGGAATCCTGCTGATTGAGATCGACGGTCTGGACAAATTTCGCGCCAGCCGCGGACCGGGCGTGGTAGGCACCATTCTGCGCATCATTGCCCAGTCGGTGGAAAATTGCGTGCGGCCCACCGACCTCGTCGGTTGCTGGCACGAGCACCAGTTCATCGCCCTTCTCAGGGAGTGCAAGGAGTCGGAAGTGGCGCTGGTTGGAGAGCGGGTCCGGAGAATGATTGGAAGATCGGAGATCGAATGGTGGGGCGACAAGTTTTCGGTGACCGGAGGTCTTGGGGGCGCAGGCTGCCGGTCGGGCGACGAACTGGAAACGATCGCGGGCCGGGCGGAAGAATCCCTGAATGAAAGCATTGCGAGAGGCGGAAATTGCGTCGTGGTTCTTCCTTGATGTGAAGGTCGTGACACACCGGGTCTGACGCGCAGAGCCTGACACGCAGAGAAAGATTCGGAGGTTCGGGCAGCAATGTTTTCTATCATCGGAATCGTGGTGGTCTTCGGCTGCGTCGTGGCCGGCTACCTGATGGAACACGGCAATCTGAAGGTCCTGATGCAGCCGGCCGAGCTGATCATCATCCTCGGTGCGGCGATCGGCACGGTTCTGATTGCCAATCCCCTGCACATCCTGACCAAGATCGGCGGCGGGCTCGTGGGAGCCTTTGGCGGATCGGCGTTCGATAAGCAAAGATACTCATCCGCGCAGGTCGATAAGCGCAAAGCGGGCCGCTTGGCGATGGCGATCCAGGTGGCGTTCCAGGAGTTGGGCGTCTTTCAAACCTCCAGCACCAAGATTCCCGTGCAGGCGGAGGATGCCATTCCATTTCAAAAAGTTCAAATCGTCGAAAATGTGGACAAAGAAACTGATTTGAAACGCATCGTGAACCCGATGAAAGGGGTGCTCTCCACCGGCAGCGATCCGAACGAAGCGCAGTCCCTGCGGGCCGCGCGGGAAGCAATCCAGAAAGCGCTGGATCCCGAAATCCGGCGGCGCGAGGTGACCATGTCGATGGGCCGCGAGGGTCTGGTCGTGAGTTTAAAGGAAATGGGCTTTTTCGATAGCGGATCAGCGGCCGTTCGCGCTGGTTCGCTCGATGCAATTGCGCGCCTCGCCGCCGTATTAAAGGAACGGCCGGAAAATCTGCGGATCGAGGGCCATACTGACAACGTTCCGATTCACACCGCGAAGTTTTCGTCGAACTGGGAGCTATCGACGTCACGAGCGACGCAGCTTATCCAAATCCTGATTACCAGATACGGGCTTCCGCCAAGCCATCTCTCCGCTGCGGGTTACGGCGAATTCCATCCCGTCGCGAGCAACGCCACGGCGGATGGCCGGGCGCAGAACCGGCGGTTAGATGTGGTGATTCTGGCACCCACTCCGTCCGCTCCCCAATCGCCCGGGATCGCCAACCGGGAAGTCCCACCTCCGTCAACTGCCCCAAAACCGACCGACGGCCAGCCTTGACCGCGCTGGATTCGTTCAAGGATTGCGCCAGTTCGCCGATGAAGCCTTTGATTCTCCGCCACTCTGGAAGTGGTCTATGAACGGGCTTCCCTGGATCGTGGAATGTTCGCCCGGACAAAAAACCTGCTAAGCAACTGATAAGGAACGTTCACGAGTGGAGCGGCGCGAAAGTCGTTGGGACGCGACTCATGGCAAACGAAAGCACTCTGGTCAAGGACGGAGCGGTAGCCGCGGAGACACTGGCGGACCCGGCATGGATTCGCATTCGCGATTTGATTTACCAGGTCTCGGGAATCTATCAGGCGGAAAATAAATTCTATCTCCTCGTGGGCCGCGCGACGAAGAGGATGCAAGTGGTCGGAGCGCGCACGCCTCGCGAGTACCTCGATTTCCTTACCGCCCGGCCCAATCGCGACGCGGAAATGAGGAATCTGCTGAATGAAATCACCATCGGAGAAACCTGCCTGTTCCGGAGCCTGCCGCAGATTGACGCCCTGCGCAAAGTGGTGATTCCTTCGCTGGCCGAAGCCAAGAAGAAACTAGCGTTCACCAAACTTCGTTTCTGGAGCGCCGGCTGCTCCACGGGCGAGGAGCCCTACACGCTGGCCATGATCATGCTCGAAGAGACGCAGGCCGCGCTGAAGGGCTGGACATTCGAGGTCGTGGCCACAGACCTGAATGACCGATCGGTGGCCAAGGCGCAGGAGGGCGTCTATAACGATTACGCCGTGCGCAACGTTCCGCCGGAATTCATGAAGAAATATTTCACCAAGGCCGGGTCGGAGTTTCGCGTGGCCGATTCGGTGCGCTCGCACATCACGTTCTCCCGGCTGAACATGCTGGACGACAGCAAGATGCTGTTCATGCGCGGCCTGGACGTGATCTTCTGCTGCAACGTGCTCATTTATTTTGACGGGAAATCGAAGACGCGAACGATCCAGCATTTTTATAACGCGCTCTTGCCCAACGGCTATTTCTTTCTCGGCCATTCCGAATCGCTGCACGGGATCAGTGAAAAATTTCGTTTGGTCCACTTTCCCGGCGCCACCGCGTACTGGAAGACGACCGAACCAGTGGCCAAGGCGGGGACGACATGAAGACCGAAAACATTGACCGCTTGCGCGCGAAGATCGTGAGGATCGACGCCATGCCGGCGATCCCCGTGATCCTTCGGCCGCTCTTGCGCTGCATGGATCAGCCGGTGGAGGACGTGGACATGGAACGCATCGTGGAGCTGGTTTCCTACGATAAATCCATCGCGGCGCAGTGCGTGCGCATGGCTAATTCCGCGCTTTTCATGCGCAGTTCGCCAGCCGAATCGGTTCGTTCGGCGGTCATGAGCCTGGGAATGTGGCGCATCCGCGATCTATTGTTTTCCAATTCGCTCTCGCAAGTGATTCCCGCGAACCGCTGGGTGGTGGACCCGGTGGTGTTCTGGAAGCATTCCTTGGGCGTCGCGCTGGTGTGCCGCAAATTCGCGGACATGATTGAGTTTCCGGACCCCGAAAAGGCCTACCTCGCAGGACTGCTGCATGACATCGGCGTGCTGGTCAACTGCATGGTTGTGCCGGAGGAGTTTCGCGCGGCAATGGAAAAGGCTTCGCGCGAGCATATTCCGCTGGATGAAGCCGAGCAGGCCACTCTCGGATTTACTCACTGCGATTCGGGCCGGGTCCTGGCCGACGCATGGAAGATGCCGGCGGATGTTGCCGACGCCATCCAGTTGCATCATCAGATCGGAGACCCCGAACGCGGCGGCCCGCTGGTAGCGCTGGTCCACCTCAGCGATTTGCTATGCCGCATGCGCGATTTGGGCTACGGATATTACGAGCCGCGCCAGATCGATTTTGCCAACGAGCCGGGATGGCTGTACCTGGTGATGAAGTTTCCGGGTATGGCGGAAATCGATTTGGCGCGTTTTACGTTTTCGCTGGATGAGTATGCTCGGGAAGTCGGCGAGCTGGTTGCTACTGTTTTCGCCTCCTGAATTTTTGACCTCCTAATTTTCAACGCTCCACGCCTTTCCGGGACTCTAAACCTGGACAGGCTCAAGCCTGTCCTACTAGGACCGCACATCCTGGTACAGTCTTGATTGACTTCCGGCCTTGCTGCTCATGTAATGGATAGCGCGAAACTATGAATACGGTTTGGCCAACTACTTCGTGAGCAGCACGAAAACAGCGGTTGCCGGGCGCTTCGCCTCCAAGCGCTCGTCGTTCCTGGTCGCTTCCGGAATCTTCCTGAGCCGCATCGCCGGACTGATTCGCGATCGGGTCTTCGCCCATTACTTTGGCAATTCTGACGCGGCCGATGCGTTCAAGGCGGCCTTCCGCATTCCCAACGCCCTGCAAAATTTATTTGGAGAGGGCGTGCTCTCCGCTTCGTTCATTCCGGTTTATGCGGCGCTTTTGGCGCGCGATGAGGATGAAGAGGCGCGCCGCACCGCCGGAGCCGTTGCGGCCTTGCTGGCGCTGAGCACCTCGATCCTCGTTCTGATCGGCGTCCTCGCGACGCCCTACCTGATCGATGCGATCGCGCCAGGCTTCAGCGGCGACAAGCGCGAACTGACCATACGCATCGTGCGGATTCTTTTTCCGGGCGCCGGCCTGTTCGTATTTTCCGCGTGGTGTCTGGGAATTTTGAACAGCCACCGGCGATTTTTTCTTTCTTACACCGCGCCGGTAATCTGGAACGCGGCGATGATCGCCACTCTGTGGGGATTCGGGGCGCGCTACACGCAGTACCCGCTGGCCATCGTTCTCTCGTGGGGCTCGGTGGTCGGCGCCGCGCTGATGGTGGCGATTCAACTGCCCGTGGTGCTGCGGTTGCTGCACGGGCTTCATTTGTCGTTTGCGTTTCATCTCGAGAACGTGCGCACGGTCGTGCGTAACTTTTTCCCGGTGTTTATCAGCAGGGGCGTGGTGCAGATCAGCGCCTATGTGGATGCGTTGCTGGCCAGCCTGCTGCCCACCGGAGCGGTCGCCGCGCTGGCCTATGCGCAGACGCTTTACACGCTGCCGGTAAGCCTGTTCGGCATGTCGGTATCCGCGGCGGAACTTCCGGCGATGTCTGGCGCGGTCGGCGCGGAGTCTGAAGTGGCGGACATTCTGCGCAAGCGTCTCAATGCTGGTTTGCGGCAGATTGCCTTCTTCGTGATTCCCTCGGCGGCGGCGTTTCTGGTGCTGGGGGATGTAATCGTCGCCGCGATTTATCAGTCCGGACGCTTCACGCATTCCGATGCGATTTACGTGTGGGGAATTCTGATCGGCTCAACTGTCGGCCTGGTGGTTTCCACTCTTGGGCGGCTGTATTCTTCGACGTACTACGCGCTGCGCGACACCCGAACACCTTTGCGCTACGCGATCATCCGCGTGGCCCTAACCACCGTGCTCGGCTACCTTTGCGCAATTCCCCTGCCGCATCTGTTGGGAGTGGAAATGCGCTGGGGCGTTGCCGGGCTGACGGCATCGGCTGGCGTGGCTACCTGGGTGGAGTTTCTGCTGTTGCGCCATACCCTAAACGCGAGAATTGGGCGAACCGGGCTTCCAGTGGCGTTCGTTGTAAAGGCTTGGGGCAGCGCACTGGTGGCCGCGGGGATTGGCCGCCTGTTATTTCACTTCGTTGGCCACCGGAATCCGGTGCTGGTGGCGATCTTGGTTCTTGGGCCGTATGGGATTGGGTATTTCGCGGGTGCGGCCGCGCTCGGTTTGCGCGAGGTTCGCGCGATTATTGAAATGTTTTCCCGGGTTAGCGCAAGGTTCTAACCGCTCTTCCAATGCCGGCGTCTTGCCGGCGTTCCCCCATCGCGAAGTGAAGAGAAACAGCCGGCAGGACGCGAAGCTGCAGTGGATTTACTGAGCGGACTTCGCGGGCAGGGCCGCGGGTTCGGTCGGTTTGCGCGCCGTTGCATCGGGCGGCGCGGCGCGCAGGTACTGCGCCGGCCAGCTGATCGGCTGCTTCAGTTCGCGGGCCGTGCGCAGCGGCCAGTATGGATCGCGCAGGAATTCGCGCGCCATCAGGACCAGGTCGGCCTGATTCTTCGCGAGGATGTCGGTGACCTGTTCCTTCGTTTCGATCAACCCTACGGTTGCGGTCAGGATATTGGCATCGCGGCGAATGCGTTCGGAGAAGGGAACCTGAAAGCCCGGCCCGGCGACGATTTTCTGATCCACGACGAGTCCCGCGGACGAGCAATCCACCAGGTCCACTCCCAGCGGCTTGAGCTGTTTTGCGAGTTCCACGGCCTGATCGAGGTCCCAGCCGCCTTCCTTCCAGTCCGTCGCCGAGATTCGAATGAACAGGGGAAGATTGTCCGGCCAGACCTTGCGGACCGCGGTGGCGATTTCCCGTCCGATACGCGTGCGGTTTTCGAATGACCCGCCGTATTCATCGGTGCGGAAATTGCTGAGCGGGGAAAAGAATTCGTGGGCCAGATATCCATGCGCGGCGTGAATTTCGAGGACCTGGAAGCCAGCTTCGAGCGCGCGGCGGGCAGCGGCGGCAAACGCGCCCACAATGTTGTGAATTTCTTCCTTCAGCAACGCGCGCGGCATCGGGTAGTTGTCGGAAAATGCCACGGCACTCGGCGCCACGGGAACCCAGCCGCCATCTTCGATCGTTACCTTGCTGGAGCCGACCCACGGGCGCTGGGTGCTGCCCTTGCGTCCAGCGTGGGCGATTTGCATTCCGGGGACGGTGCCTTGCGTCTTCAGGAATCGAACGATGCGCGCGAGAAACTCGATGTGCTCGTCCTTCCAGATGCCCAGATCCTCAGGGCTGATGCGGCCCTCGGGTGTCACCGCCGTTGCTTCGGTGAAGACCAGGCTCGCGCCGCCGGTGGCGCGGCTGCCGAGATGCACCAGGTGCCAGTCATGCGCGAATCCGTCTTCGCTGGAATATTGGCACATGGGCGAAACGGCTATGCGGTTGCGCAGCGTGACTCCGCGAATCGGCAAGGGATCGAATAGATGGGCCATGTTCTCCTCGTGAAATGTTCTGTATGGTGCGACGCGCCTGGAATCCGGGTATTTTAAGATGCTGGTACGATTCGCGGTATTGGATGCGCCTCGCGCCCGGTCCGGTGCAGCGCCGTATTGTATAGGTTGCCGGGATCGCGCGCCTGAAATATGTGCTTTGGGTCACGTCGTCGCCGCAGAAAGAAAGCATGAAGACCGAAACATTTGTTCGCCGTTCCCGGATCGCCGCGCCCGCAACGGACGTTTACGCATGGCACGCGCTGCCCGATGCGCTGGAGCGGCTCACCCCGCCGTGGGAACACGCCAGGGTGATCGAAAAATCGGGTGGAATCGAACGCGGGGCGCGCGTGGTGCTTCAGGTTGGTCGATGGCCATTGCGGACCCGGTGGATCGCCGAGCATCAGGATTTCGAGGCGGGGCGCTACTTTTCCGATGTGCAGGTAGCGGGGCCGTTTGCGTATTGGAAGCATACGCATACTTTTGAGCCTTACGGGCCTGCCGCTTGCGTTTTGGAAGATCGCGTTGAGTATGCCCTGCCGCTGGGCGCGCTCGGACGGTGGTTCGGCGGGTGGTATGTGCGGCGGAAGTTGGCGCGGCTCTTTGAGTACCGGCACGCAGCTACGGCCCGTGAGGTTGCCGGGCGCGGAACGCCAGCGGAGTAAGAGACTCGCAATCGGGGCAAGCGGAAAATTCCACCGGCGGGATGCCGGCGCCGCGAAACTTCTTCAATCGCTTTCCTGCGTCACGATGTGCACGTCTACCGCCGGGGCGTCACGGAGGAAGCGGTGGATGGCGGTCATGTACATATACTTTCGCCAGCCTTCGACGGCTGAGCGGCCGAAAATTACCTGCGTGACGTGCTTCTCGCGCACGAACTCCGCCGTGGCGGAAGACACATCCTTGCCGGTAAGCTTCACGACTTTCGCGCCCAGGCTTTCTGAAAACTGAATGTTGGCGTTGAGCGAATTCTTGTCGCGCTCCGACGTGTCGTGCCCAATGTCCACATAGATGGCGTAGAGTTCGGCGTCCATGCGGCGGGCCATCCGGGCGGCTCGGGCGATCAGATATTGCGCGCGGGGATTGGAGCTGAAGCAAACCGCCAGTCGCTCGCGCACCGGCCACGGATCATGGATGTCTTTCTGATCCATGTACGTTTCCAGGCTGCGGTCCACCTGTTCGGCCACCTGTCGCAGGGCCAGTTCACGAAGCGCGATCAAATTTCCGCGGCGGAAAAAATTCTTCAGGGCCTGATCGACTTTTTCGGTGTGGTAGACCTCGCCGCGCTTCATGCGGTTCTGCAACGCCTCCGGCGTCAGGTCGACCATCACGATTTCGTTGGCGTGTTCCATTACCCAGTCCGGCACGGTTTCACGAATTTTTATTCCGGTGATGGCGGCAACGGTTGGGGCAATGCTTTCGAGGTGCTGCACGTTCACCGTGGAAAGGACTTCCAGTTTCCCGGCGACCAGATCGAGAACATCCTCGTAGCGCTTGCGGTGCTTGCTGCCGGGAATATTGGTGTGGGCGAGTTCATCCACCAGAACCACGCGAGGATTGCGGGCCTTGATGGCCTCCGGGTCCATTTCCTCGAAAATCGTTCCCTTATATTCGATCTTGCGCATGGGAACGTGCTCGAGCTGCGCCGCCAGTTCGGCGATGCCCTTCCGGCCGTGGGTTTCGATCACGCCGATTACTACATCTTCACCCCGGCTGCGCCGCCGGATGGCTTCACTCAGCATGCCGAAGGTCTTGCCAACGCCGGGGGCGTAGCCGAGAAATAGCTTCAGGATTCCCTCGGTGCGTTCCTTCGGGGAAACCTCTTCCAGCCACTCTTCCGGGGTTTTCGCCACGGCAGATATTCTCGTTCATTTTGCCAAAGAAATGCTAGGCTAGTTTCGGCCCGTGACCAGAAATCCGCTCACCCTCTTCGTTCGTTACGCAGCCGCGCTCGCCGCTGTGCTGGCGATTACCTATTTCTACCACGAGACCAACCGGTTCAATCCGACCACTGTCGCTTTCACCTATTTGCTGGCGATCCTCGGCGTTTCCGCCCTGTGGGGGCTGTGGATTTCGGTGTTCATGTCGTTCGTCGCGGCGATCACCTATAACTTCTATTTCCTCCCGCCGGTCGGGACGCTGACCATCGCGGACCCGCAAAATTGGGTCGCCCTGGTTACTTTTCTGGCAACCTCGATCCTCGCCAGCGACCTTTCCTCTCGAGCGCGAAATCAGGCTGCCGAAGCCAACCGCCGGCGGCATGAGGTGGAGCGGCTCTACCGGTTCAGCCAGCGCCTGCTCAGCGCCGGGAATCCCATCGAATTGCTGAACGCCATTCCGCGCCAGATTGTGGACACGTTTGAAGTGGGAGCCGCGGCGCTGTTTCTCTCGGACAAGCAGAAGGTGTATCGCTCCGGGATGAACCTGCCGCAACTCGATGCGGCGTTTCTGAAAGCGGTTGTCGCGAGGGAGGAATTGCAGATCGACACCGAGCACAGCGTGTGCTTCACGCCGTTGCGCCTGGGCTCAAGGATACTCGGGAGTATGGGGATTTCGGGTCCCGTGCTTTCCCGAGAGTCCTTAGAGGCGATGGGAACGCTGATCGCGGTGGCCGTCGAACGCGCCCACGCCATCGAAATGGTGGGCAAAACCGAAGCGGCCCGCGAAGGCGAGCGGCTGAAGTCGGCGCTGCTGGACGCCATTACCCACGACTTCCGCACGCCGCTCACGTCCATGAAGGCCTCGGTCACCACGCTGCTTTCCCCGGCCAATCTGGACGGCGGCCAGCGGGACGAACTGCTTCACATCATCGACGAAGAGTGCGACCGCCTGAACCGCCTGGTCGGCGAAGCCGCGGAGATGGCTCGCCTGGAAGCCGGTGAAGTGAAATTGCAGATGGAAAGCGTTCGCGTAGACGACTTGATTGCTGGCGCGCTCGATGTTTGCAAAGGCGTGTTGGGAACACGGCCGATTCGCCTCGAACTGAAAAATCCGGATCTAGCCGTTCGCGCAGATGTCGCCCGCGCCAAGGAAGTGCTGGTCCACTTGATCCAAAATGCGAATTTGTATTCCTCGGCGGACCATGCCATTACCATTAGCGCGGAGGAGCGCGAACAATTCGTTCAGTTCAGCGTGGCCGATCAAGGGCCGGGCATCGGCGAGGCGGAATTGGGCCTGATCTTTGATAAATTCTATCGCGGTGCGGACCAGCGCTACCGCGTGCAGGGCACCGGGATGGGCTTGCCCATTGCCAAGGCGATCGTCGAAGCGCATGGGGGCACGATCGGTGTGATCAGCCAGGTGGAACACGGTTCGGTGTTTTCCTTTACCTTGCCGATTGTCAGGGGGACGGCAGAACAAAAATGAGCACACCCACGATACTTGTTGTGGATGACGAGCCGCAGATCCGCCGCGTGATGCGCACTACGCTCTCCAGCAACGGCTACACCGTGCTGGAAGCGCGCAGCGGGGATGAGGCGCTGGAACTGATGCGCAAAGAACGGCCCGAGTTGGTGCTGCTGGACGTCAACATGCCGGGCAAGAGCGGACTGGATACATGCCGCGAGATCCGCGACCAGTCCGACGTGGCGATCATCATGCTCACCGTCCGCAATACGGAGCACGACAAGGTGCTGGCGCTGGACGCCGGGGCGGACGACTACGTGGTGAAGCCCTTTGGCATGGAGGAATTGCTGGCGCGCATTCGAGCGGCGCTTCGGCGAACGTCTTCCGGGGAGCCGGTGCCAACCTATGTTTCGAGCGATCTGGAGATTGATTTTGAGCGCAGGAAGCTGATGGTTCAGGGGCGTCCGGTCAGGCTCACGCCCAAGGAGTTCGATCTTCTGCGGCACCTAGTGGCCAATCAAGGCAAGCCTCTGGAGCACCGGCGGCTGTTACAGGCCGTGTGGGGACCGGATTATGGCGACGAGACGGAATACTTGCGGGTGTTCATCAATCAGCTGAGAAAGAAGATTGAGCCGGATCCCGCGCATCCCAAATACATTCACACCGACCCGTGGGTGGGTTACCGGTTTGAGCCCGCGGCGCCTGCGGCGAGCAAACCGAAGAAGAAGTAGCCCCAAGTGGCACAGATTTGAGTCGCACAGATTTGAGTGGCACAGACTTCAGTCTGTGGGGTTCCATTTGATCTTGGCTATCGCGCGACGCTTGGGTGGGTGTAGGGAATTCCACAGACTGAAGTACTGTGCCACTTGTAGCTGCGCTACTTGTGCATCGGATGCGTGGCGTCCAGGTCCAGGTTTAACTCCAGCACATTCACGCGCGGTTCTCCAAGAAAACCTAACTGGCGGCCTTCGGTGTGGTTGGCGACTAGCGTCTGGACGTCAGCTTCGCTGATGTTGCGCTCACGCGCGATTCTGGGAACCTGGAAGGCTGCCGCTTCCGGCGAGATATGCGGGTCTAGGCCCGAGCCGGATGTGGTAATCAGGTCCATCGGAACTGGAACCCCAGGATTTTCGGCTTGGGCCTTTTGTGCGTCGCCAGTCATGCGGTCGACCAGCATCTTGTTGGTCGGCCCCAGATTCGATCCTCCGGAGTTTCCGGCATCGTAGCCGGTGCCCGCCGCCGACGGGCGCGAGTGAAAATATCCAGGCGAAGAAAACGGCTGTCCAATCAGATGCGAGCCGACAATTTTGCCGTCCGCCGTGATCAGGCTGCCGTTCGCCTGGCGGGGGAATAGAAGCTGCGCCAGGCCGGTGACGACAAACGGGTAGACCAGCCCCAGGAGCACCGTGGTTACGATGGTCATCAGGATGGAAGTTATGAAATGTTTTTTCATGGCAATGTCCTTAACACAATTCCTTTCGCTCAAGCCCAGCGCAGAGTGGTGATGACCACGTCGATCAGCTTGATGCCGATGAACGGTGCAATGATTCCGCCCACCCCGTAGACCAGCAGGTTCCAGCGCAACAGCGCTGAAGCTCCCATGGGCCGGTACTGCACGCCGCGCAAGGCCAGCGGCACGAGCGCCACGATAATCAGGGCGTTGAAAATCACGGCGGAGAGAATCGCGGACTCCGGAGTTTTCAGGTGCATGATGTTCAGCGCCTGCAGCACCGGGAACGCGCCGGCGAACATGGCCGGGATGATGGCGAAATATTTGGCGACGTCATTGGCGACGGAAAAGGTGGTCAGCGCCCCGCGGGTAATCAGCATTTGTTTGCCGATTTCCACCACCTCAATCAGCTTGGTGGGGTTGGAATCGAGGTCCACCATGTTGCCGGCTTCCTTGGCCGCCTGGGTCCCTGCATTCATGGCTAGGCCGACGTCAGCCTGAGCCAGCGCGGGGGCGTCATTCGTGCCGTCGCCGGTCATGGCCACCAGCTTGCCCTTGGCTTGCTCCTTGCGGATCAGCGCCAGTTTGTCTTCCGGCTTGGCCTCGGCCAGAAAATCGTCGACGCCCGCTTCCTGGGCGATGGCCGCGGCCGTCAGCCGGTTATCTCCGGTGATCATCACGGTGCGAATGCCCATGGCGCGGAGATGATCGAAGCGTTCGCGCATGCCACCCTTGACGATGTCCTTCAGCCGCACGGTGCCCATGATGCGGCCCTTGCTGGCGACCAGCAGGGGGGTGGCTCCGGAACTGGCAACCGTCTGCACGGTGTCGTCAACTTCGAGGGGAACCAGGCCGCCATGCTCGATGACATACTTCTTGATGGAATCCGGCGCGCCTTTGCGGATGGCGCGGCCATCGAAATCGACGCCGGACATGCGCGTCTGCGCGGTGAAGGGAATGAAGGTCGCTTCGAGCGAGGACAGCGGCCGGCCGCGCAAACCATATTTTTCCTTGGCCAGCACCACGATCGAACGGCCCTCGGGCGTTTCATCGGCCAACGAGGCGAGTTGCGCCGCGTCGGCCAGTTCCGCGTCGGTGACGCCGGGTGCGGTAATGAATTCCGTCGCTTGGCGGTTGCCGAGCGTGATCGTACCGGTCTTGTCGAGCAGCAGCGTGTCGACATCGCCTGCGGCTTCCACGGCGCGGCCGGACATGGCCATTACGTTGCGCTGAATCACGCGATCGATGCCCGCGATGCCGATGGCCGAAAGCAAACCCCCGATGGTTGTCGGAATTAGGCACACCAGTAAGGACCACAGCACGAACGCGCTTTGCGGCGCGCCCGAAAAGATGGCCATCGGTTGCAGGGTCGCGACGGCCAGCAGGAAAATAATCGTCAGCCCGGACAACAGGATGTTCAGCGCGATTTCATTGGGCGTCTTCTGCCGCGAAGCTCCCTCAACCATCTTGATCATGCGATCGAGAAACGTTTCGCCGGGATTCGATGTGATACGAATTCTGATTTCATCGGAAAGCACGCGCGTGCCGCCGGTGACCGCGGAGCGGTCGCCGCCCGATTCCCGAATCACCGGCGCGGATTCTCCGGTGATGGCCGACTCATCGACCGAAGCGACGCCTTCGATCACTTCGCCGTCTCCGGGAACGAATTGGCCTGCGGATACCACCACCACATCGCCGGCGCGCAGCTTGGATCCGGAAATTTCTACCGTGCAGCCATCGGGTTTCAGTTTGTAGGCGACCGTTTCCGTGCGCGCCTTGCGTAGGGTGTCGGCCTGCGCTTTGCCTCGGCCCTCGGCCATGGCTTCGGCGAAATTGGCGAACAGCACCGTGAACCATAGCCAAAGGGTGATCTGCAGTTCAAATCCGAATCCCTGCGAGTGGCGGAGCATATGGGTGATGAGTTCCACCGTCAGCAGCGCGGCGCCGATTTCGACCACGAACATCACCGGATTCTTCATCAGCGTTGCGGGATTCAATTTTCGAAACGAATCCCACACCGCTCGCCGGGCAATGGGCCCGTCCCAAATCGTTTGGCTCTTCCTTGCTTGGGCTGTCATGGCTTTTTGTTCCTCAGAAGGTCTTTCCGGCATACATCAACAGGTGCTCAAGAATCGGGCCCAGGCTGAGCGCCGGGAAAAAGGTCAACGCGCCGACGATCAAGACGACAGAAATCAAGAGGCCGGTAAAGAGAGGTGAAGTCACCGGGAAGGTGCCGGAAGTATCCGGCACATGCTTTTTCTGGACCAGGCTTCCGGCGATGGCCAGAACCGGGACCACCATGAAAAAGCGGCCAAATAACATCGTCGAGGCGATCGTTGTGTTGTACCAAAGTGTGTTGGCGTTGAGGCCGGCGAAGGCAGAGCCGTTGTTGGCGCCCGCTTCGGCGTATGCATAGAAAATTTCCGACAATCCATGCGGGCCGGCATTGGCCAGACTGGAGACTCCGAATTTCGAGACGAGCGAAATGCCGGTGTAAACCAACACGAACAGCGGGTAAATCAGCACGGTCAACATGGCCATTTTTACGTCAAAGGCTTCGATCTTTTTGCCCAGGTATTCCGGCGTGCGCCCCACCATTAAACCCGCGATGAAGACCGAAAGAATGATGAACACGATGATGCCGTACAGGCCGGAGCCGACGCCGCCGAACACCACTTCTCCGAGCAGCATGTTGATCAGCGGAATCATACCGCCGAGGGGAGTGAAGGAATCATGCATGGCATTCACCGCGCCGCAGCTGGTATCAGTGGTCACCACGGCCCATAGAGCCGAGTTCGCGATCCCGAAACGGACTTCCTTGCCTTCCATATTCCCAGCCGGCTGCAAATGGCTGGCGGAAGTCTGGACCAGTGGGTTTCCCCGAGCTTCGGCCGAGTAGGCTACCGTTATGCCAACAAGGAAAAGTAAGGCCATGGCGCACCACACCGCCCAGCCGTGACGCGGCGATCCGGTCATCTGTCCAAGGGTATAGGTCAGCGCCGATCCGATGGCGAAGATCAGAACCATCTCCAGCAAATTAGTGATCGGTGTCGGATTCTCGTACGGATGGGCGCTGTTGGCGTTGAAGAAGCCGCCACCGTTGGTGCCAAGCTCTTTGATCATTTCTTGCGAGGCCGTCGGGCCGAGCGCGATGGTCTGTTCTTTGACAATTTGCGTGGTGCTCTTTCCAGCCGAGTCG
>Ga0209168_10000259_pt1 | contig 58160 bp, 47 predicted proteins | sample Coa_R1_FD_187156 | JGI IMG/M metagenome (GOLD analysis project Ga0209168, IMG submission 187156) | Surface soil microbial communities from Centralia Pennsylvania, which are recovering from an underground coalmine fire - Coalmine... | ecosystem: Environmental > Terrestrial > Soil > Unclassified ...
CCCGGAGCAGGCCCCGCTCCATCCGGCGAAGAAAGCACCAGTGCTGGCCTTGGCTGTCAGCTTGACCACCGTTCCTGAGGCGAAAGTCCCGATGCAGGTGCTCGGGCAAGCAATTCCTGCAGGACTACTCGTGACCGTGCCGGTGCTTGTCCCGGCTAGGTTTACTGTCAGTGTGTAGCTTGTGTTCGCAACGTACGCGCTTTGGGGTACCGGCGATTGTGCCGAGGCGGTCGCTCCGCAGGTCGCCAGACAGATCCCAACTGACAGCGAGAGTAACTTCAAGTATTTGTGAGTCACGGGTTTCTCTCGGAGTGCTGATCTGAGAGCGCGATTTCGATGCTGAGGGCCGTCAGGATGGTTGTCGAAAAATTAAAGTGCTGCAAAAAGTTGCGCAGCCACTTTTCACATAAGATGAACTTTATGGTTTTCGATCATACTTGCCGCCGGATCGCGTGCCTGCAGCCTAGTGCGACCGTGATCCTCGCCGCTATCGGGGAGCTCGACCGAATCGCAGCCTGTACGCGTTATTGCGCTGACTTGGTCCCGGAGGTCAAGAGTGGGTCGCGAACGATTCTGGCCGACTCTTGGACTGCCGAAACGGCCGAGATCGTGGCAGTGCGACCAGACCTTGTGATTGCGGCGGTTCCGTATCAAGAAAAGGCGATTGCCGAGATTCTGAAGGCGGGAGCCCGTTTTCTCGGATTGGCTCCGAAGACTCTGGCGGATATTTACGGGGACATCGTCACGATTGCCGGGGCAGTTGGCGCGCTCAACCGGGGTGAGGAACTCGTTCGCAATATGCAACGAAGAATCGAAGAGGTACGAGAGCGCGTCGAGGGCACTGCGCGGCCCAGAGTTTTCTGCGAGGAGTGGGGCAAGCCGATCATTGCTTCACAGCCGTGGGTTCAAGAGCTTGTCGAAATGGCGGGTGGGGAATTTGTTGGCATTCCCGGGAAACAGACATCCGCGGATGAGGTGGTGCGCCAGGATCCGGGAGTTATCATCGCCGCGTGGTGCGGAGCGGGGGAGCAGGTTCCTCTAGAGAAAATTGTTGCCGATCGCGGCTGGGAGGAAACATCTGCCGCGCTCGCGAGCAAGGTCTTTTGTATACGGGACGATTTTCTGAACACACCCGCCCCAACGCTCTTGCACGGGCTGGATGCTCTGGCCTATGCCATTCATCCGGAATTATTCCCGAGCACGAAAGGCATCCGGCAGATTACCGCGGTTTCCGCGACTGATGCGGAAAAAGCGTCGCGCTGAGTTAAGATTTCAATCGTTCGAATTCTTATCACCCGTGACCACACGAATCGAAGAAGTGCGCAACGAAGTCACACAACTGGCGCGAGCAACCTCATCCGCGCGGGAGTTCATGCAAGCGATGGTGAAGATGCTGCATGAGCGCATGCTGAAATACAACTGGGTAGGCTTTTACATGCTCGAACCCGGAGCCGAACCGCCGATGCTGATCCTCGGCGCATTCGAAGGCGCGATGACGCCGCATACACGCATCCCTTTGAATGAGGGAATTTGCGGGGCGGCCGCTTCCAGTGGTGAGACCGTGGTGGTCGACGACGTCAACAAAGATCCGCGATACCTGGCCTGCTCGCTCGAGACAAAATCGGAGATTGTCGTTCCGGTATTCGCTCGCGGCAAAGTTGTCGGCGAGCTCGATATCGACAGCCACTTCCCTGCCGCATTCACACAAGAACACAAGGAGTTCGTCCAGTACTGCGCCCTGCTTGCCGGGAAAAAACTGGAAACGGCTCCCGCATGAGAGTGGAAAAGGGCAAGGTGCGCGCCCCTGAGATTGGGCGCGTGTGGTTGAATTCGCCGCCGCTAAGCTTTCGTCAACTGCGCGGACGCGTCGTGCTCGTTGATTTCTGGGACTACACCTGCGTGAATTGCATTCGTACCCTACCGTACGTGCAGGCATGGCACGAGCGCTACCGCGATAAGGGACTTACGGTAATCGGTGTACACACCCCAGAGTTTACCTTCGCCCAATATGAGTCGAACGTGGAGAGCGGCATTCGCGAGTTTGGACTCACCTACCCGATCGTGATCGACAGCAACCGCGAGATTTGGCAGGCGTTTGCCAATCGCTACTGGCCGACCAAATATCTGCTCGATAAAGAGGGATACCTTCGCTACGCGCACTTCGGAGAAGGCGGTTACGCCGAATCCGAACAAGTCATCCAGGAGTTGCTGCGCGAGATTGATCCTTCTGTCTCATTGCCCACGTTGATGGACGCGATGCGAGAAGAAGACCACGTCGGGGCGGTCTGCTATCGAGCTACCGGTGAACTTTATCTTGGAAATCGTCGTGGGCGAATTGGAAATGAAGATGGATTCAAGGAAGATCAGATTGCTGATTACTCCTTTTCCGCAGCACCGGAAGAAAACTTCTTCTACGCGACGGGACGCTGGGCATCTACGGCGGAATATTTCGAGGCTGTCGAGGATGGGCCGCACACTTTGCGGTTGAAATACGAAGCATCCGCCGTAAACTTGGTCATGGCTTCCCCCCATACACCTTCCGCGGAAGTTGTCATCCTGCAAGACGGCAAGCCTTTGACCCGCGGGCAGGCTACGCGGGATATGCAATTTCGCGCTGCGGCGATCGCAGAGGAAAGTTACATTGTTGTGGACTCTCCGCGTATGTATTTTTTGGTCGACAATCACGAATTTGGAGCGCACGAACTGGAATTACGCTGCTCGGCCGGGGTTGCGGCATTCGCGTTCACGTTTACGAGTTGCGTAGATCCAGTGGCAAGCGCATTGCAATCGGCAGGTTCGGGCCAAGTATGAAACGCGTCGTGGCAGCATTGATCGTGCAGGACGGCAAACTGCTGGTGTGCCAGCGCACTCGCCATCAGACGATGCCGCTCAAGTGGGAGTTTCCTGGTGGGAAGATCGAAGAAGGCGAACAGCCGCGCGATGCTCTGCGGCGGGAGCTTGATGAAGAACTCGGAATCGCGGCGACCGTTGGCGATGAACTCGCCCGCATTCAGCACGAATATCCCAATGGCGGAATGGTGGAACTGCGGTTCTTTGTAGTGCGGGAGTTTCGAGGCGAACTCGAGAATCGAATCTTCAAGGATATGCAATGGGCGACACCGAAAGACCTGCCGAAATTCGACTTTCTTGAAGCTGACTTAACGCTGGTAACCGATTTAGCTGCAGGAAAGTTGCTCTAGCTGCAAGAAATTGCACATCGTCATTTTCCCGCCGAAACGGCTTCCCCAGTCAGCAATTCGAAGATATAAAGGAACCGCGATCGATTTGGACCTGTTCTGGAGAGATTCCATGCGACGTTCTTTCCTGTTCTGTGCCGCCCTAGTGATCCTCGCGATCTATCCTTTAAACGCTTCCACGATTCACGTGCCAGGGGACCAGCCGACAATCCAGGACGCGATTAACGTCGCCAATGCGGGAGACGTAGTGGTGGTCGCTGCGGGCACCTATTCGGAAAATATAAATTTTCTCGGTAAAGCGATCACGGTAAAGAGCGCGAGTGGCGCCAAGCTGACGATCATCGATGGCGGCAAACGTGGCCCAGTAGCAACATTCAACAGCGGAGAAGGATCGAAATCTATTCTGGGTGGGTTCACCCTGCAGAACGGCGCTTCCACATTCAATTCTCAGTACGACGGTGGCGGAGTTTATGTCGGCGGAGCATCGCCTACGATCGCGAACAACATCATCCAGAACAACACCGCGTGCAACGCCGGCGGCGGGATCGCCTTGGAGTTCAGCTCAGCGCGCGTCCAAAACAACACAATCGAGAACAACTTTCAGTCTGGGTGTTCGGGTGGCACAGGCGGGGGAGGAGTGAATATCGGGGGCGCAGGGGCGGTCGTCCTGATTGGCAACCGCATTCAAAAGAACAGCTGGGGCGGAAACGGAGGCGGGATCACATTATTCGCGGCCGGTACACCCATTCTCGAAAACAACATCATCACGCAAAACTCTTCGAGCGGTGGTCAGGGCGGCGGGATTTGGATTGTGAACGACTCCAACGCGCTAATTGTCCAGAATCTATTTGCCGGAAATACGGCGTCTCAGGGCGGTGGAATCTATTTTCTTGTGCCGAGCGGGAGCATGGGGCCGGTTCTGGTGAACAACACAATCATCGGTGGCAACGGAGCCACTCAAGGTTCAGCGGTATGGGCCGGAGGCTTCGATAATCAAGTGCTTTTCTATAACAATTTAATGATCGGTCTGACGGGGCAGAATGCTGTCTACTGTGATGCCACCTACAATTCCCAACCGCCAGTTTTCACGAACAATGATGCTTATAGCTCTAGCGGCTCTGGCCTTCTGGGGACGTGCGCTAGCCAGTCAGGTCAGAACGGCAACATCTCTGCCGATCCGATGTTCGCAGGCAAGACCAATTTTCAACTGAAATCCGGCTCACCAGCGATCAACACTGGCGACAACTCGGCTCCAGATATTCCGGTGAAGGATTTGGCCGGGAAGACCAGAATCGTGGGGGGCACGATCGATATGGGAGCGTACGAGTTTCAGTGATCCAGAAACATCAGTAAACCGGGGCACTCCGCTTTGCGTCACTTTTAGCCTGAACTCATTGTCCAGAACAAACCCAATGTAAGGATGATCATTAGCACCGTCGTGACCCACGCCACTGCGTTGAACAGGTGACCGTTCACGTATTCACCCATCAGTTCCTTCTTGTTGATAAGTAGCAGCATGAAGATCAGGACGAAGGGAAGAACCACACCATTGACGACCTGCGATAGGACTGCGATCTTCACGAGCGGCAGTCCAGGAATCATTACCACGGCAGCGCCGGCTACGATTAGAGCGGTATAGAGCCAGTAGAACGCAGGCGCTTCGCCGAATTTCATCCCTACTCCCGACTCGAAACCCAAGCCCTCGCAAACTGTATATGCCGTCGAAAGCGGCAAGATCGAGGCGGCAAACAGCGAGGCATTGAATAGCCCAACGGCAAACAAAATGTAGGCATACTGGCCAGCCAGCGGTTTCAGAGCGGCGGCTGCATCGGCCGCATATGTGATGTTGCGGAAGCCGTGGATCCACAAGGTGGCCGCGCAGGCGACAATAATGAACCAAGCCACGACGTCGGTGAAGATACAGCCAGTCACAACGTCGAGCATGGAAGCCTTATATTGCCGGCGCGTAACGCCTTTTTCCACGATCGAAGATTGCAGATAGAACTGCATCCAGGGAGCGATTGTCGTACCGACGACTCCGATGACCATGTACAGGTAAGCCTGATCCTTGAACGCTGCGAGCTTCGGCGGAACGAAGGTGGCTTTCGTCGCTTCGCCCCAAGCAGGATGCGCTAAGATGCCGGCGAAAATGTAAGTCACATAGAAAAAGGACGCGGCCAGGAACACTTTTTCCACGCTCTTGTACTGCCCTTTGACCACAATCAGCCACACGATGACTCCGCACACGGGCACGGTATAAAGCCTTGGGAGGCCGAAGAGTTCCAGGCTGGTGGCAATTCCGATGAACTCGGTGACCACGTTTCCGAAATTCGTGATCAGGATGCCCAACATCATGAAAAAAGTGATGCGGAAGCCGAATTCCTCGCGAATCAGGTCGCTGAGTCCTTTGCCGGTGACCGCGCCCATACGGGCGCACATTTCCTGGACCACGATCAACGAGAGTGTGATCGGGATCATGGTCCACAGCAGGAGATGTCCGAACTTCGCTCCGGCGGAGGAATAGACCAGGATGCCGCCGGCATCATTATCGACGTTCGCGGTAATGAATCCCGGCCCGACTACGGCAAAGAACAGCAGGATCCGGGTCTTCCAACGTCTCAGGAACCTCATGCGCACATTTCGAAGACATAAAGATGGAGCAATTTAGCCGCAACGACCGGACAGGATAAATGGACTGATCGACTCTGGCCAAATGAAAAGTGGGAAAGTCGAATAATTCTTGCTTCTAAAAAAACAGTTTCTTACAGCTTCGATCGCAGCATGCTGATCACATCATCGGAGGTGATGACGCCGGTCAGTTTGCTGTGCTCGTCCACGACCGGGAGAGTCTGCAGATTGTATTTGTCGAAGAGTTCCGCCACTTCATTCTCCGCGACGCCTTCATGCGCCAGTACCAGCGGCTCCTGGACGAGCGCGAGCATAGGGGAGGACAGTTCAGCCAAGACGATCCGGGCCAGGGGAACCGCGCCGACAAGAGTGCCTCGCGAGTCAACGAGGTAGATCGTGCTGACGGCTTCGACCCCGCCTTCGAACTCACGCAGAGAGTCGATTGCATTTTGCACGGTAGCGCTAACCGGCAGTGCCAGGAACTCCGTGGTCATACGCCCGGCGGCCGTCTCTTCCTGATGCTCGAGCAACTCCACGACGTCCTGCTGGGCCTCGGGCTCCATTTGGGTCAGAATCTGCTCGGTACGCTCTTCCGGAAGGTCGGCGAGCAGGTCGGCGGCAGCGTCGGGATCCATTTCCTCGACGATATCGGCAGCACGTCCGGAATCGAGAGACTCCACGATGGACTTCTGAACTCTGGGCTCGACTTCCTCGAGAGCTTCAGCGGCTGTCTCTTCATCGAGCGTCTGGAAGACCGCCTGGCGCTCGTCAGGCGCGAGATCTTCGACGATGTCGGCGATATCAGCCGGGTGGAGCTTGGCCAGCCCTTCATGCGAAATCTTGAGTTTCACTCGCCGCGCTGGATCAGTTTCGATCAAATCGACGAAGTTCCAGGGGATGGTGCGGGGAGGTATCTTTCCCAACAGCGCATGGATCGCGTTTTTCGGAGCGACGCCACGCAGCAGACGGCGGAGCGCGCCGCGAGCGCCAACGTCAACCGAGTGCACGCGCAATACGGCAAGCGGACGGTTCGGGTCTTTCTGGAGCTCGAATTCGAGATCGACGTCGTTGACCCGCACGACCTTCCTTCCGTTAACATCTATCACTTGCTGATCGAGCAAGTCGCGCTCCAATAGGAATAGACCCTCGGTCCCGTTGACTGCCGGCCACTGTCCGGCAGCAGTGCTCGTCCGAATTCCACCATTGATTGCCGATATCGATTCGAAGGAGACGAGCCGGTTGCCGCCTTTCGTTTTGACTATCAGCGAAGAAATGCGGGAGCGGTCTTCTTGTGGGACGACTGTCACCTCGCGCACGCGTCCGGCCGCGCCAGACGGGTCATACACCGTGGCGCCCAGCAACTCGCTGAGAGCAAGAGTCATCATCCTGCTAGAGAATAATCCAACTGCTGGAAGGGAGGAATCAAATTCTGACCTTAGAGCTCAGCTTTAGCGGCTTGATGATGCCTAAGGCGTGGTTACCCGCCACGAACGCTCCGAGCGATATTTGCCATGAGGTTTCAAAGTCCGAGGTCCAACGGGTGAGCGGGATTCCGCGTACTGAAAGTCAGACTCCAGAAGCCCTCTATAATGAAGCGTGCGCCTCATCTTCGATATCTTCGGCCAGACTCTGCGAACTCTCTGGGCGCACAAGATGCGCTCGTTCCTGACTATGTTCGGCATTGCCTGGGGGGTCGGCTCCCTATTGTTGTTGGTGGGATTGGGGGAAGGATTTCGCTCTGGGAATCGGAAACAGTTCGACTCCATTGGCGAGAACGTGATGTTCATCTGGTCGGGCCGAGCCCCGGTGATGCAGGGCAGCTTCACCGCACTGCGCCAGTACTATCTCAACTACCGAGATTATGAAGACATTTTGCGGGATTGCCCGAGCGTGGGGGCGGCGACTCCAGTCATTGGCCGAAGTGACATCCGGGCGGTAAGCGACTTCTTCCAGGCCAGCGGTCAGATCAATGGAGTCCAACCGGAATTCAACGGCATCCGCTACGTACCAGTCCAGGAAGGGCGCTGGCTGAATCAGATGGACGAGCAACAGAGGCGCCGCGTCATCGTGCTCGGCGATGAAACCCGAAAAACACTGTTTTCGGGGCGACCCTCCATCGGAAGTACGATTCTTCTGAATGGCGTACGGTTCGAGGTGATCGGCACTTTGCTGCGAGTCGGCCACGGGGATAATAACACTCAGAATCTGAGGAACTTCATCCCGTTCAGCACCATGCGTGAATACTTTCCTCCGCTGAATTCGGGCATCGATCTGGACGTGATTTCGCTCATCAATTACCAGCCAAAATCGCGAGCATTGCATGAAGCAGCAAAGCAAGAGGTACATCAGGTCATCGCGCGGAACCATGGCTTCAATCCCAGTAATCCGGATTCGTTTGACGAATGGGACACGGTGAAGACCGTCGACCAGGTGGGCAAGATTTTCGATGCAATGAACGCGTTTCTGGGCAGTGTAGGGCTGGTGACCCTTGCTCTGGGGGCGATTGGAATTATCAATATCATGCTGGTCGCGGTCGCCGACCGCACGCGTGAAATCGGGTTGCGCAAAGCGGTCGGGGCAACCAACAGCAGCATCATGTTTCAGTTTTTTGTGGAAGGAGCATTTCTGACTTTGCTGAGCGGAGGAATTGGAATTGCGGGTGCGGCCGCACTGATGGAGATGCTTTCACACGTGAGTCTAGGCGAGGGATTCGATCCTCCAAAGCTGGTGGCTTCAACTGCGGCATTGGCGGTGATTTCATTAGCAGTAGCAGGAGTAGCCGCAGGCCTCTACCCTGCCCGGCGAGCGGCAATGCTCGAACCGGTGGAGGCTCTCCGCAAGGAATAAACATGCACAATGATCTTTTGAAGCAGGCTTATTCCGCGATGCGCCACGACCTGCGCCGAACGTTGCTCACCATGGCAGGAATGGCTTGGGGTATTGCGACTGTAGTGTTGCTTCTTTCTTATGGCAATGGTTTTGGTAAAGCGATTGAGGCGATCTTTCAAAGCTTTGGTGCGACCGCGGTGGGCATATTCCCGGGCCGGACTTCGCAACAGGCCGGCGGGAACAAGGCAGGGGTCCAAGTTCGGTTTACCAATGATGACATTGAACTGATGCGCAACAATCTGCCGCTTTGCCGGCATGTGGTACGCGAGTCAGACAAGCAATCCACAGTTCAAAACAATAATCGCTCGTTCTCTTTTCCAGTCATGGGTCTGGATCCGGCAATTCAGGCGATCTGGAACCTCGATCTGTCCGAGGGCCGGTTCCTTGATGACGCAGACAACATGCAGCACGGGTTGGTGGCCGTAATTGCCTCGGAGGCGCGCGATCGACTTTTCTCGGGAATGCCTGCTATAGGCGAGTACATCCGCATTGATGGGGTCAGCTTCGAGATCATCGGGGTGGGAGCACCTCGCATGCAGGAGGGCGATAACGACAACAACCGCGTCGTCTACATCCCTTACAACTCGATGGATGTCCTGAAAGATAATCATTATCTAGATGGGATATGGCTCGACTCGATCGGGCTCGATCACGACAAGATGGATAAAACCATTCGGGAAACTTTGGGCACGGCTCATAATTTCAAGCCGGATGATCATCGCGCGATCTTTGTATTCGACGCCCAGAAGCAACTCTCGCAGTTTGGAATCATCACCATGGCCTTGAAGGTTTTGCTGGCTTTCATTGGAACGGTGACGCTCGGAATCGGCGGCGTCGGCCTGATGAACATCATGCTGGTATCCGTCACGCAGCGGACGCGCGAAATTGGAGTGGAAAAAGCTCTCGGCGCCCAACGCGGCCACATCCTGTTTCAATTTCTGGCAGAGGCTATGGTAATTACCGCCGTTGGCGGGTTTCTGGGAATTGTGCTGTCTTACGCCGTATCGATCTTTGCTGGACGGATTACTTTCTACAGCGCGCTTGCGAAGCATGCGGAGGCTGCCGATATACGTCTGATCGTGTCGCCGATGATTCTGGTGGTAGCGACGAGTATCCTCGCACTGGTAGGAGTCGTGAGCGGGATGGTCCCTGCCCTTCGCGCCGCGAATCTCGATCCGATCGAAGCCTTGCGTTACGAGTAGAAAGCTTCACCAAAGAGTGCACGTCGCAGAGGAAAAACCTTGGTACCCAGCGTCCTCTGCGGTGATAGTTTTTCCGAAACTCGCTATGTCTGAGGACATACTTTCGCGACAGCCACCACCCGCCGATCTCCGGTTGAAATTCGGTTCGGATCCGAATCAATTTGTCGATCTTCGATTTCCAGCACAAAGAGGCAAGGCCGAACCAACTCCCCTGGTGATGAACGTCCATGGTGGCTTTTGGCGCGCTAAATATGGCCTTGAGCACGCGGGGCATCTTTGCGCGGGGCTCACAGCCTTGGGATTGACCACCGCGAATGTTGAATATCGCAGGGTTGGCAATGAAGGCGGAGGCTGGCCGGGAACGTTCGAGGATATTCGTTCCGCCTACCAGTTTCTTGTTCAGAATGCGCAGAAACATGGGTTCAGCACGGGAAAAATTGTAGTCATGGGACACTCGGCCGGAGGCCAACTCGCGCTCTGCCTTGCCGCACACGAACCTGCGGTGACAGGGGTTATTTCTTTGGCGGGAGTGGTGGATCTACGGCGTGCGTATCAACTTCATTTGAGCAATGATGCAGTCATCGAATTTCTACACGGGACGCCGAGCGAAGTTCCAGATCATTATCGAGAAGCTGATCCCATGCAGCTTTCGCTGCCAAAAACACGTCAATGCCTGATTCACGGCTCCGCTGACGACGTTATCCCACCTACGTTCAGCCGCGACTACGTGACTGCGAAGCACGAGCTGCACGGACGCCCAAAGGAAAACGTGCAACTGCAGGAAATCGGCGGCGCCGATCACTACGATCTCATCGATCCACGAAGCAAGGCATGGAAGCAGGTTCAGAAAACTGTACGCGAACTCACTGCCTAGGCTTGTTGTCGCTTTGTGAACAGCACCTCCGAATGTTGCCGCCGTAACCGATCTTGCATACAATTTCTCCACTATCCAGGCCTCTTCGTATCGCCCGGACATTGTGAGGAGCAGTTCGGCGAGACAAGCTCATGCCATTCAAAAATCATGCGGCATCGGACGCAGTCCTACCCGCACCTAGCGAAACGCTGTACCGCTTGCTGTTTGAGAACGGTATGGATGGAATTATGCTCACCGCGCCGGACGGGTCCATTCTGGACGCGAATCCGGCCTCCTGCCAAATGTTTGAACGGACGCGCGAAGAGATTATCGCAGCCGGCCGAGACGGACTGATGGACTCCTCCGATCCTCGTCTCGCAATCCTGATCGAGCAGCGGCAACGAACTGGCGTCGCTCACGGAGAACTGTCCGGCCGCCGCAGAGACGGGACGCTTTTCCCAGTGGAGATGTCATCTGTGGTCTTCAAGAATCCCGAAGGGCATCTTCGAACTTGCCTCATCATCAGAGACATCAGTCAGCGCAAGACTGCAGAGACCGAGCGGGAGCGACTGATTCAGGAACTGCGGGAAGCACTGGGTAAGGTGAAGAGTCTCAGCGGTTTATTGCCGATTTGCGCATCCTGCAAGAAGATTCGCGACAAAGACGGCCACTGGCATTATCTCGAAATCTATATCCGTACTCACACCGAGGCCGACTTCAGCCATGGGATCTGTCCCGAGTGCAGGCGGCGTCTCTATCCGGAAAACTCTCTTCCGTAGCTTGTATTGACACACCGATACCAGCCCCATAGGATTTCGTCCTCCGGAGAAACCCATGCTGAAACACTTGAAGCGGCACCGTTTCTATCTGCTTGCTGCTGCAGTTGCCCTGTTCACGGCAGCATCAACGCCAACGCCGCAAGCGGATCCCACTCGGTATCTGACCGATGTGAAGGCGCTGGCGTCTCCTGAAATGGAAGGCCGCGGAGCGGGCAGCAAAGGTCTGACGCGTGCTGAACATCTGATCGAAAAGCGTTACAAGGAACTGCATCTCGATCCGGCGGGCGTCAACGGATACGCTCAGCCGTTCTCGGTGACTACCGGTGCGCGGCTGAAATCAGACAACTCATGCTCAGTTCTGCAGAATAGCTCGCGAATCGATCTTAAAATCGAGCGTGATTTCGTTCCCTTTAGTTTCTCTGCTTCCGGCAAGGTCGATGCACCGCTCGTCTTCGCTGGCTACGGAGCAACGGCGGAGGAGTTCCACTACGACGACTATGCCGGCCTCGATGTCAAAGACAAGATGGTCGTCGTGCTCCGCTACGAGCCGTCGGGTTTCGCGGAGAAGAGTAACAATCACGGCCTGACGCAGCATTCGCAGCTCTTCACAAAAGCGATCAATGCCCGCAACCACGGAGCCAAGGCCCTTATCGTTGTGAACGGAAAACTCGGCGACGGCGAAGAGGACCTGCTGACTCGATTTGGCAGCGTGAGTGGTCCCGAGAACATTGGGACCGAGATGATACAGGTCAAGAATGCCGTCGGCGACGGTTGGTTCCAGTCGGCGGGAAAGAATCTGAAAGATGTGCAGGATCAGATCAATTCGACTACCACGCCTGCGTCGTTTTCTTTCCCGGACAGCCTTCGTGTTGCGCTCAACATCGATATCGAAACCACTCGCGCGACGGTGAATAATGTTCTGGCGTGGTTGCCGGGGCAATCCGACGAATACGTCATTATCGGAGCACATTACGATCATCTGGGTCGCGGGAACGTCGATTCGCTGGCGCCATCGCAGATTGGGCAGATTCATCCCGGAGCCGACGATAATGCCAGCGGCACGGCGGGAGTGCTGGAACTCGCGCGCCTGCTCGCTCCAGAGCGCGGAAAACTTAAGCGCAGCATCCTCTTTATGAACTTCGCCGGTGAGGAACTCGGCCTACTCGGCTCGGCGGAATGGGTGAAGGATCCGACTCGACCTCTCGCGAAAGCGGTCGCCATGATCAATATGGATATGATCGGCCGGATCAGGGATGAAAAGATCTATATCGGAGGGGTTGGCACGGGATCGACCTTCAAATCGATTCTCGATCAAGCGCAGAAGGACGCGCCGTTCAAGATCGAGTATTCCGCTGGCGGATATTCATCGAGCGATCACACCTCATTTGTCAGCAAGAAAATTCCAGTGCTGTTTTTCTTCTCCGGACTGCACTCCGATTATCACAAGCCGTCCGACACATGGGACAAGATCAATGCGACTTCAGCGACTCGCCTGCTCGACATGGTCGAGAGTGTAGGCCTGCAACTGGCGGAGGCACAGGACGCGCCCACATTCCAGGTTGTTGCCGAAGAGAAACCTCCGGGCGGCGGCAGCGGGAGCGGTTACGGACCGTATTTTGGCTCGATCCCGGACTTTGGACAGGTTGAGACAGGCGTAAAGTTTTCTGACGTGAGACCGAATTCGCCTGCGGAAAAAGCGGGGCTGAAAGCGGGAGACGTTCTTGTGCAATTCGGGGACAAACCAATCAAGAATCTCTACGACTTCACAGACGCGTTACGCCGCAGCAAAGTCGGCGACGTTGTGGAAGTAAAAGTGTTGCGTGATGGGCAGCCGGTCACAGCGAGCGTAAAGCTCGAACAAAGAAGATGACTCTGCGGGTCTTGTCATCCTGAACGGAGGGAAGGACCTATGCAGTCTGCTGACGCCTGGCAAATTGCATAGGTCCTTCGCGGCAAAGAGTGCCGCTCAGGATGACAAAAATCTGCTAGATCCCGTCAGCCGGTGCGAAGAAACGTCTGCTCTAAGCAAATCCCTTATAATCGTCGGTCACAGAAATCTTCAGTCATACCAGAGGAATCCTTTGCCCTTTGACGACCTTCGCCAATGGATTGCAGCGCTCGACCGGGCGGGCGAACTAAAGCGAATCAAGACCGAAGCTGATCCAATTCTTGAAATTGCTGAGATTACCGATCGCGTCTCCAAAAGCCGCGATTCCAGGGGGAATGCTGGCGGTCCCGCTCTTCTTTTTCAGAATCTTAAAGGCCATCCCAACTCCCAACTCCTGATCAACCAGTTCGGCTCCGATGCACGCATGAAGATGGCGGTGGGCGTCAGTTCTTATGACGAAATTGCTGCCCGCATCCGCATGTTCATGGACATGAAGTCGCCGCAGGGATTTCTCGACAAGCTCAAGATGCTGCCGCTGCTGACTGAGGCGGGAAAGTTTTTCCCGCGAAGTGTCGCGACTGGTCCCTGCAAGGAGGTTATCAAGCGCGATAACTTTTCATTGCTCGACTTTCCTATTCTGCAGTGCTGGCCGAAAGACGGAGGCCGATTCATTACGCTTCCGTGCGTAACGACGCGCGACCCGAAATCCGGCAAACGCAATCTTGGCATGTACCGCATGCAGGTGTATGACGAGCATACCGCTGGAATGCACTGGCAGCGGCAGAAGAATGCAGCCGAGCATGCGCGCGATCGTATGCGCGGCGCCGTCGAGGGAAAGTCGGCGGCTGTGGACATCATGGCAAGAAGTTCCGGAGGAAGCGTTCTCGCCGAGGGGGATCGTCCTTCAGGAAAGATGGAAGTCGCCGTGGCAATTGGCACCGATCCCGTGGTGACGTTCGCCTCGATCGTACCCGCGCCTCCGGAAATTGAGGAGTACCTGATCTCTGGGTTCCTTCGCGGAGCGCCGGTCGAACTGGTCAAGTGCGAAACGGTCGATCTCGAGGTACCTGCAACGAGTGAGATTGTTCTTGAGGGATACATCAACCTCGATGAACTGCGTACGGAAGGCCCATTCGGCGATCACACAGGCTTCTACTCGCTTGAAGACCTTTACCCCGTGTTCCACGTCACCTGCATCACGCATCGCAAAGATCCGATTTATGCGGCGACTATCGTGGGCAAGCCTCCGCAGGAAGACGCCTACATGGGCAAAGCGGTCGAGCGGATATTCCTGCCGATGATGAAGCTCACCATCCCGGAACTGGTCGACATAAACTTGCCCATTGAGGGCGTTTTCCACAACCTGATGATCGTTTCGATCAAGAAGTCGTACCCAGGCCAGGCACGTAAGGTCATGAACGCGATCTGGTCGCTCGGACAAGCTATGTTCACGAAATGCATCGTTGTCGTTGACGAAGATGTTGATGTGCAAGATCTCGCCGACGTGACGCTCAAAGTCTTTAATCATATCGACCCGGAGCGGGACATCCAATTCACTCTTGGACCGGTCGATTCTCTCGACCATGCCAGCCGTCTGCCGAATTACGGATCGAAGATGGGCATCGACGCGACTCGCAAGTGGGCCGCTGAAGGCTTCTCGCGCCCATGGCCGGATGAGATCGTGATGGACGCCAAAACGAAAGCGCTGGTCGACAGTAAATGGAAAGCGCTGGCGAAGGAATTAGGCTTGCAGTAGACCTAGTGCCAAACCCCGAATATTCGCAAGCCCCAGGCCGCTGCGATTCCGAAACCCAGCAGGAAGGCAATCCCGACCAAGTGGTCTGTGTTTGTGCTTTTGCTCCAGCCCTGGAGCACGGCTACGGCTCAAACAAAGAACAACAAGATCGCGGCGCCGGCGAGGATTTTCAACAAAGTTGCCACCTCCTTAGGGATGTGGTCATTTTGCCGAATTCCGTTCGCTCGCGCAGTGACAGCGGTCACTGATGCGGGAGGCGTGCCCTTACGACTGCTGGTCCGAATTCTGTGTCTCGACGACACGCTCATAGCCGCGACACTGGAGGACCGGCAGCCGTGGATATTTCGGAAAGCTTGGATCACTAGCCGAGAGTTGGCACAGGTAGAACACGGATCCGCGATCCGATTCCATTCTCCGCATGAAGCGGCAATCGGCGCAAAGGCCCGCCGATCTTCGCGTGCCTTCGATTACGTTTCGACTCACGATCTAAGGATACAGTGCGAAACCTGGGCCGGGCTCGTTTGGCTTGCTCCCAGAGAACCAGCAATTTCTTTTGCGCATGCAAATCTGAAGAAAAATTCATCAAGTTTTTACTGATTTTGCAACCAACCGTCTTGAATCTCGCCAAGTGGGCCTGCTATAAGGTTTTCCCAATCCCAGGAGGCTCAACCCGTGCGTGCTGCCACAGGTGTATCCGTCTCTGTTTCGAGTTTGTTGCGCGTTCTGTTTACGGTCTTTCTGGCTGCTGTTTGCCTGGTTGAGGTTTCAACAGCCCAGCAAACTTTGGGCGCTATCACCGGCACAGTGACTGATCCGTCCGGAGCCGTCGTGTCCGACGCGAATGTGCAAGCGGTCAATCTCGCAACCAACCTCGAAGTTGCGGCCCGTACCAAGAATGGGTCTTTCGTGATTCCGGACCTTCCTGCTGGAACCTACCGAGTCACCGTTACGAAGGACGGCTTCAAAACGGAAACCCACACGAAAATCCTCGTGTCCGGTAACCGTACGACAACAGTGGATACGACTCTGGTGGTGGGGTCGATCAGCGCCACGGTGGAAGTGACCGCCGTACCGTTGATGAACCAGACCGACACCACGATCGGGTATGTCGTCGATACCAACACCATCGAAACGACGCCGCTCGGCACCGGCAGTTTCACGCAACTGGCAATTCTCAGCCCTGGTGTTCATGCAGACTTCCTCGGCGGAGGCGGCGCCAACACCGGCCTAGGGAATCAGGCCATCTTCGCCAACGGCAACCGGGACACCAGCAATAGCTTTTCTTTGAACGGCGTCGGCACTAACAATCTGTTTAACGGCAATTCCACCAGCCAGGTCGGTGAGAACCGCTTCGTGCTCAACACCGGCGAGAACTTCGGTGCAGGCGGTACGATCCAAACCAGCACATCGGTGTATGGGGCGATAGGCCAGGCTCTTCCCACTCCGCCCCCGGATGCCATTCAGGAGATCGCCGTCAACTCCTCGCAGTACGACGCCACACAAGGCAACAACAGCGGCGCACACATCAGCGTGCTGACCAAGTCCGGCACGAACGCGATTCATGGTTCACTTTGGGAACAGTGGCAGAACAGCGATATGAACGCCACACCCTACTTCTACAATGCTGCCGGCATTAATCCTGTCACCAACAAGCCTTATCTGCCTCGTCCTTTCCTGAATCGGAATGCTTTTGGCGGGACCGTGGGCGGACCGATCATCAAGGATAAGTTGTTCTTCTTTGGGTCCTATCAGGGAGTACGCATTGCTGATGCGCAGGCTTCCACCAAAGATGTTACGGTGCCTCTGGGATTGACCGATGACCGCAGTAACCAAGGCATCATTAACATGATTCAAGCGACCTACGGTACCACCATCACCTCGAGTCAGATCAATAGCGCTGCCTCGCAGATCCTAAATGCCAAACTTCCCAATGGGCAGTATCTGATGCCAAGCGCGCAGTACAATCCGACGCAGGCCGTCACGCTGGGCTACGATGCCATCGTGCAAGGTCCCAATACGCAAGCCACGGTAAATCAAGGGATCGCCAGCATCGATTACGTTTTAGGCGCCAAAGACCGCTTGGCCGGCAGATATTACATTCAGAGCAACCCCACCAACAATCCTTTTGGCGCGGTCGGTTCGCTGCTGGGATTTGCACAACAGCTTTCCGCGGGCAGCCAAGTGTTTTCCCTCTCGAACTCCGTCGTGCTCTCCCCCAACCTCACATGGGAACAGCATGTAGGTTTCACCCGCCTGCGAGCTTATGCCAGTACGACAAACGGATTCACCGCAAGCTCGGTGGGCATTAGCCTCCCGGGCGCGGCGACTTTTCCGGACTTTTCCATTTCCACAGCGGATCCTACGATCAGCGCTGGTGTGGAGTTTGGTCCCAGCACCAGCTTTGGCAATGGTGGCATGATCCAGAATCAATGGGAATACGGGACCTCCGCCAGTTGGGTGAAGGGAAAACACATCCTGAGTGTGGGCACAACGTGGGACCACACCCAACTCAACATTCTCAATAACAACACAAATACCGATACGCTTGACTTCCAGACCTTCCAGGACTTTGTAGCAGGCACCCTGCACGGCGGCACTGCGTTCGTCGGCTCGGCGCACCGCTACTACCGTTCCGATACCGTCGGGACCTACATCAACGACAACTTTAAGATGATGAAGAACCTCACGGTCACCGCCGGATTGCGTTGGGACATCGACGGGCCGCTCTCGGAGAAATACGGCAAGCTCACCGGTTTTGACCCTTCGAAATACAGTTACAGGCAATGCAAGGTCAATGGAGTTCCGGCAGACCCGGCTTTGACTTGGTACAACTTTGGCACTTGTGACGCAGGGACTGACACAATAACCGCGTCTGGTCTGGTAATCGCCGGAAATAACAAGACTGGCGCCACACCCGGAGCCAGCGATTCTCTGATGAAAAATCACCAGTGGGGTTTCGCGCCGCGCATCGGCATCGCGTGGTCGCCAATGTCTAAACTCACGGTGCGCGCCGGGTACGGTATGTACTACGACCGCGGCGAGCTGTTCAGCTACTTGTCGCCAAGCGCGGGATCCGGATTTAACGGCCCATTCGGAGTTACTCTAGCGCCTCCATTTGTGCAACCGATCTCCGTCGCGCAGGGTGCGACGCTCTCACAGCCATTCGGAACGACTCTGCCACCGCCGCCGCCAGCCACAGGGGCAGCCTTTCGCTCTTACCTCCCCAACCTCCAGCAGACTGCTTGCGGTTTTCCCGGATGCTGGCCGTCTGGCAATCTATACGGTCCTTTCCTGTATGGCGGTTACGATATCAATAACAAACTGCCTTACACCCAGAACTGGACACTCGACCTTCAATATCAGCCGAATAACGCCTGGATGTTAGAGGTCGGATATGTTGGCAATCACGGTACCCATTTGGTGCTGCCCATTCCCTTCAACCAGCCGCTCATCGCCACACCGACGCACGTGGTAAACGGGCAGACCAGTTCCTACGGAGGTACCACTCCGCTGTTCCTGAATAGTGAGCCGATCTTTACGAACGAATTCGCGGGGAATGCACCGATTCGCGTACCTTATCCCGGATACGACATGAACTCGGTGTCGTACAAGGCGGAGGGTATTTCGAACTTCAATGCGTTGCAACTCCAGGTTCACAAGCGCATGTCCCACGGCTTGCAGTTCACCACGTCTTACACGTGGTCTCATTCGCTTGACGAGCAGAGCGGCTTGGGACTCTTTTTCACCGGAAACAATCCGCTCGTGCCACGAGCCAACTATGCCTCCTCCGATTTCGATCAGACGCACGTTTTTCTAGTCAACTACAGCTATACGATTCCGAAGGTCGTGGATAGCGGCGCGTGGCGTTACGTCGTGAATGGTTGGACCATTGGTGGTCAGACGGTGGCGCAAAGCGGGCAGCCCTACAGCGTCTATGACTTTTCGGGCTCGGTAGCGAGTTTGTATTACGGCACCAGCAACTATATTGGGAACCCGATTGTTCCCCTCGTACCGGGTGCAACTGCCAAGCAGGCGGCAAGGGGCGGTATTTGCCCCGTGGGAGCTGTGGGAGTTTCGCCGTCACTTTGTAAGCTCAACGCGGCTGATTTCGCACCCCAGTTCGTGGCCCCAGGGACTAACGGGGTTCCGGCGTGCGACGCCAGCGGGTGCGATGACTTTGAATCATTGTACGGAAGTACAGGACGGAACAGTTTTCGAGGCCCATTCCAGGTGCGCTTCGATACAAGTTTGGCCAAAACGTTCCTGTTCAAAGAGCGTTACCAGCTTCGGTTTGAAGCCGACGCGTTCAATATTTTCAACCACCCTGATTTTGATACTCCGAACAATAACGTGACCTTCTTCCCCAATTTTGTCGGTCCGCCCTCGATTCCCCCGCAAGGTAGCTTGGGCGTCATCCAGCATACGATTGGCAGCCCACGCTTCCTGCAGCTGTCACTGCACTTGGCGTTCTGACTTGAGGGGAGAGGAGCAACTGATTTCTGCGGCTTGAGACGAAAACCTGGCGATTTCAACGAGGGCTGATCGCCTTAGTGCTAGTCGCACTCGTTCTTGTCCAAAGCAAGGCCGCGTTCGCCTGGGGTAACGAGGGACACACCTATATCAACCGCGTCGCGGCCCAGAAGATTCCGGCCACAATGCCGAAGTTTCTACGGCGGGCTGTCGTCGAGATTGCCTATCTCGGACCAGAGCCTGATCGCTGGCGCAATCCTGCCGAGTTCGCCCTTAAGAACGCGCAGGAAGCCGATCACTTTATCGATCTCGAACGTGTCTCGTGGCTCGATCCTCTGCCTCGTGGACGCTATGAGTTCTATCGTAAGCTCTACGAAAAGCGGGCAGCGACCACCGATCATCCTGACGACTATCTTCCCGAGCGCGTTGGCCTGCAGCCCTACATCACAATGGAAGTCTACGGACGCCTGAAGGCCGCGTTCCGCGAATACCGGCAGCAACTAGCCGCGCATCAGCCCACGCAGTCCGTGGAGCAGGCGATCATCTTTTACGCGGGCTGGCTTGGTCACTACGTTGCAGACGGCTCGCAGCCGTTGCACACGACGATTCATTACAACGGCTGGGTAGGACCGAATCCGAATGGATATAGCACTCAGCACGGCATCCATGGCTTGTTCGAAACCGACTACGTAGGTGCGAACATCAAGGCTGCCGATTTCGCTGGCTACGTGAAAGGTCCTTCGCAACTGAACGATCCTTTCATCGACTACCTCGCGTATTTGAATGAGTCACACGGGCTCGTCGAGGACGTTTACTCTCTTGAAAAAGCCGGTGGCTTCGCGGGAAAGGGCACGCCGGCTGCATTCGATTTCACTACGCACCGCCTCGCCGCCGGATCGCAGATGTTGCTCAACCTTTGGTACACGGCCTGGATCGAGAGCGCTCAACCAGCTCCCGAGCATCAGACGGCGGTTCCGACAAAGAAGTAATCGGCAATCGTGGAGCACCTACACAACGCCATCGGCGTCCGTCACGCGCCGCTCGACCGTTGTTAATCGCCGTTTGGCGAGTCCAACCGCGACGCTTCTGCATCTGTTTCGGTATACTGACTAAGACATGGCCGTTCTGAAAAATATCGCCGCCATCGCCAAGGGCATGAGCATCACGTTCAGCGAGATGTTCAAGCCGACCATCGTCGAGAACTATCCCGATGGGAAAGGACCTCTGCGCGGAGCCCGGATTGAAGCACGTTTCCGCGGCGCCCACGTGTTGCAGCGCGACGAGAATGGACTCGAAAAGTGCGTGGCTTGCTTCCTATGCGCGGCGGCCTGTCCTTCGAACTGTATCTATATCGAGGCCGCTGAGAACACGGCCGAGAACCGCGTCAGTGGCGCCGAACGTTATGCCAAGGTTTACAACATTGACTACAACCGCTGCATTTTCTGCGGATATTGCGTCGAGGCCTGCCCCACGGATGCGATTACACACGGCCACGGGTTTGAACTGGCGACTTTCAACGCTACCAATCTTGTCTACCGCAAGGAGATGATGCTGGCCCCCCGGCCGGCACACATGGGAGCGAACATCGTTTTCAATCAGGCCGACGTGAATGGTGGGGCACCGTCAGAAATGGTGCCCGGGAGCTGAGGTTCAGCCCTGACTTAGATCTCACGCCGGTCCATTCGCGACCGGCGTTCGTGTATATGCCACGGATTCACGCGGATGACAGAATCACGACTCAGCTAGAAGCTAGGAGCTAGCAGCTAGAAGCGAAAACATGGCTGACTTCTTACAAACTGTGAAAGAGCGCGTCGTAGTCTACGACGGCGCGATGGGCACCAACATTCAGAAGCGTAACCCTACTCTGGATGACTACTGGGGCAAGGAAAATTGCAGCGAAGTGCTGGTGCTAAGCCGTCCCGATATCATTCGAGACATTCACGCAGATTTCTTTCGTGTGGGCTGCGACATCGTAGAGACCGACACCTTTGGCGGAAGCGGAATTGTGCTCGGTGAGTTCGACCTCCGTGATCGTGTCCACGAGATCAACCTGAAGGCCGCGCAACTCGCCAAAGAGGTGGCGCAACAATTCTCGACGAAGGATCGACCCCGATTTGTGGCGGGATCCATGGGGCCGACCACCAAGCTGCCGTCACTGGCACACATTGGGTTCGATGCAATGGTCGCCTCGTACGAAGAACAGGCGGCCGCGCTGATCGAAGGCGGGGTTGACGTCCTCCTCATCGAAACCGCGCAAGACCTTCTCCAGGCCAAGATCGCTACCATCGGCGTCCTCGAAGCCATGCGCAAAGCCGGCAAGCGCCTGCCCGTCACCGTGCAGGTCACGCTGCAGGAATCCGGCACGATGCTGCTGGGGACTGAGATCGGTGCGGCGCTCACGGCGCTCGAACCCTTCGAGGTGGATGCGATTGGCTTGAACTGTGCCACCGGACCGAAGGAGATGAACGACGCGGTCCGGTACTTGGCGCTGAACTCGACCAAAGAGGTCTCGGTACTGCCTAACGCGGGACTGCCCATGAACGAAGGCGGCCACGCCGTGTACAAACTGACGCCGCAGGAACTTGCCGAGTACCACAGGCACTTCGTCGTAGATTACGGCGTGCGCATCGTCGGCGGATGCTGCGGCACCACTCCTGAGCATCTGAAAGCCGTGGTAGACGCCGTTTCCGGCGTGGAACCGGCCAAGCGCGACGTGAAGCGCGTCGGCTCAGCGTCGAGCGCGTACACGAGCGTTCCCCTCGATCTCGAACCTAAGCCACTCGTTGTAGCCGAGGAAATGAACACGACCACACGGGTCGAGCACTTCCGAAAGCTGGTACAGGGCAAGAAATACGACGATATCCTGGCGCTCGCCAAGAAGCTGGTCAACGACGGCTCGCACATGCTCGACCTGTGCTGCGCGATCGTGGGCGAGGACGAAAAGGGCTACATAACTTCTATTCTTGAGAAAATCGCAACACGTGTTCCCGCGCCGATCCTGGTCGATTCGACCGAGGCTGATGTGGTGGAAGAGGCGTTGAAGCGCATTCCCGGCCGCGCCATCATCAACTCCATCAACCTCGAAGATGGCGAGAAGCGGACGTCAAAAGTCCTACCGATGGCGAAGCGCTACGGTGCCGCTGTGATCGCTCTGACCATCGACGAAGATGGCATGGCGCTCACGGCCGACAAGAAGGTTGCAATCGCGCATCGCATCCACGATCTCGCGGTCAATAAGTATGGACTTGATCCGACCGACTTGATCTTCGATGCGCTCACCCTGCCGATCTCGACCGGGCAGGAAGAGTACCGCACGGCCGGAATCGAAACGCTGAATGCCGTCGAGCGGATCAAGAAGGAGCTGCCGCAGGTCAAAACGATTCTGGGCGTCAGCAATATTTCTTTCGGCCTCGACGCTTATCCGCGGCGCGTTCTCAACTCCGTTTTCATGCATGAGGCGGTTGATCATGGCCTTGACATGGCCATTGTTAACTACACAAAGATCTACCCGCTGTACAAGATTCCTCAAGAAGAAGTTGAACTCGCGCGCAAGCTGATTTTCCGGGACAACTCTGCTGGCGATCCGCTCCAGGTCTACATGGGGCACTTCGCCGGCATGAAGGGCAAGCCAGCTGCCTCGACCACCGCGCACGTCGACACGCTCTCCGTCGAAGACAAACTGAAATTCGCGATTATCAACGGTGAAAAGTCCGTCGGCAATGGGGCAAATAAGAAGTCGCTTGAGCAGTTGCTTGAGGACGCGCTGGCGAGTTATTCGGCCCTGGAGCTTATCAATACCGTCCTGCTCGATGGCATGAAAACTGTCGGCGACTTGTTTGGGGCGCGAAAGATGCAGTTGCCGTCCGTGCTCGATTCTGCGGGAGTCATGAAGCAGGCTGTGGCTTATCTCGAGCCAAAGATGGAGAAGAAGTCCGGCTCTCAGAAGGGCACTATCGTTCTCGCGACTGTGAAGGGTGATGTGCACGATATCGGCAAGAATCTGGTCGACATCATCCTGTCGAACAACGGATTCAAGGTCGTCAATCTTGGCATCAAGCAGCCGGGCGATTCGATCATCCGCGCGGCGCAAGAGCATCAGGCCAACGCCATCGGACTCAGCGGACTGCTGGTGAAGTCGACGCTGGAGATGAAGTACGTCATTCAGGATCTCGAACGGCAGAAGCTCGAGTTCCCCGTCATTTGCGGCGGCGCGGCACTCACGCGCAAGTATGTGGAAGACGATCTCCGGCGGGAATACGCGAACGGCGTCTTCTACGCTGATGACGCCTTCGCCGGCTTGCACATCATGGAGGACTTATCGACCGAAGATGGCGCTCGCGATCAGCGCTTGCGCGAGGGTCGCACGGTGAAGGAGTACGCCAAAGCTACAGCTGTGGACGAAGAGACCGGCCCTGTGTTCGCGGAGCGCAGCGCAGTCGTCACCGATGCGCCGAATATTCCAACTCCGCCCTTCTGGGGAGTGCGCGTGAAGAAAGATTACGACCTACGCGAACTGTTCAATTACGTCAACGAGACTGCACTCTTCAAGAATCAGTGGCAACTGAAGACAGCGTCGCAGTCGGATTACCTGCGCCTGGTGGATGAGAAATTCCGTCCAATCCTGCACAAGCTGGAAGATGAGGTATTCGAGTCAGGATTGTTCGCTCCCGCGGTCGTCTACGGCTACTTCCCCGCGCAGAGCGACGGCAACGATGTGATTGTTTACGAGCCGCCTAAGTCGCAAGCACGCCCCTGCGGCACGCGCTGGGAAGAAGGGCTTCCAGAGTTTCTGCGCTTTACCTTCCCGCGTCAGAAGGAAGGCCGCAGGCTCGCCGTATCCGACTTCTTCGCTCCCAAGTCGTCCGGCAAGATGGACATGATCGGCCTGTCGCTGGTCACGATCGGACCCGCGGCAAGCGTTGAAACCCAGCGCCTGTTCGAAGGTGGAGAGTATACAAAATATTTGTATTTACATGGTCTCAGTGTCGAGACTGCCGAAGCGCTGGCCGAACTGCATCACAAAAAGATGCGGGAAGAATTGGGGATTGCCGGAGACGACGCTCCCGAGATCCGCGACTTGTTCCACCAGAAATATCGCGGATCACGGTATTCGTTCGGCTACCCGGCCTGCCCGAATCTGGAGGACCAGACGAAGCTATTTGCGCTTCTCAAACCAGAAGAAAATGTGGGCGTGCGGCTGACGTCAGGTTTCCTGCTCGAGCCGGAGCAAAGTACGTCGGCGATCGTGGTGCATCATCCGGCAGCGAAGTATTTCGTGGTCTAGCTACGATGTCATCCTGAGAGCCGGCAATGCCACATCGAGGGACCTTACGGCGGCGCGGAGTCAGGATGCAGTATCGGGCACCGCGCTGCTGGCACTGGCCACGATCTTGTTTACTTCCGTTGCGCTGCAACCAGTCGTCAGGTCCCTCACCGTGGCTTCGCCACGATGCAGGATGACATCATTTAGATGACATCGAGCATCATTCAAAAGCTAGTTTGCAACCGCAGCGAGTAGCTGCGCGGCGGCGCAATCGCGTTCCCTGAGAACAATCCCCCGAAATCGATCACGTTTAGCCGGTTGTTCAGGTTTTTGATGTCCGCCTGCAATCGCGCTGCGAAGCGATCACTCTTGTACACTTCAGCGCCCGCAGACAGATCGACCGCGAATGACGGCCGCACCCTCCCACGCGCAAAGTTGATACGATCAATCATCGCCGCGCCATATTCCGCGAGCGCCTGCTGGTACGTACCAGTAAATGCGAACGGCAATCCGCTGCCGTACGCCGCACCAACCCCGATCCACAAACGAGAGATAAGCTGATACCGTCCGCGCATCCCGACCGTATTCCGCTGATCCTGTGAATCCGGAAAGTGTCCGGCAAGGTGCGTTGTGGCATTGACGGCATCATCCCCAAGAAACAAGCCTCCATTCACCGGGAACCAGGCATTCCCGACCATGTAGGAGTAGCTCGCAAAACCTGAGAACCGACCCCACTTCGGCACTTCAATCTTTGCCTCCGCACCGTATATCACCGCCTTGCGAAACGCGATTGGGAAACTGACCGCCGTGCTCAGAAGCTGATCATCGTCGGCGTAGTTGTCAGCATAACGGCGATAGTAATTGGCATCGACTCGCAATACACCGAAGAGACTCTTGGTCGCACCAAACTCAAAGTAGTTTCCATGCGACGGCTCAACCGGTAAACGCAGCACATTCGGATTGAGTGAGATGACCTGGGGTGAGCTCGATAGCAGAATGTTTTCTGCCGAAGGCGTTTGAAAAACCCGGTCATACGAAGCATGAACCACGAGCCCGGCATGCGAAAAATAACGCGCGGCGGAGAGCCTCGGGCTCACTGCATTCTGATTGACGAGCAACTGATAGTGATCCCAGCGCAGACCCGCGCTGAAAGTCCAGTTCCTTGCTCGAATCAGATCCTGGATGTAGGCCGACTGCTCCAGATCGGCCCGGCTGCCATCGGAGGGTCGATTCCCCGGGAAGCTGAAAGTCGGTGGCGTTCCGGGGTCGAAGAAGGCTGGATCCGTGATCACATCGCTAAAGCTTTCATTGAGAAAAAGATTATCGGACTCCACTCCTGCCTTGAATTCGTGTCGCCCATGGTGGACGGATAACGATCCGTTGAAGTACCCCTCGCGAAAATGGTTATGCAGGAACGCGATGACTGGAGTTGACTGGTGATTCGAAGTGAGGTCGTCGGAGTTATCCCGCACCATGCCGCGAAACGAGCCGAGCATGTTCGCGGAAAAGACGTGCTGGTAGGAAAGAATACCCAAGGTCTCGAAGTTGTCGGCATCTTGCCGCTGGCCGGCGGTCTGCTGCACTTGCTCATTTGGAATCTGAAAGCGCGACAGTTCATGGCGCACGATCATTCCCAAACGATCATTGGTTGTTATGTCTCGCTCGTAATGCAGAGAGAAGTCTCCGGTAGTGCCGTTATTGGTATAGTTTTCGGGAACCACCGGATTCAAATAGTGACTGGTCATGTTGCCGGAAGCGCTGCCGCCCAAGGTGCTCCTTCTCCAAGCATATTGAGCCTGCGCGAATGCCCCCGCCGTCTCGAAGCTGCCTCCATAGAGATCGACCTCTCCATGAAAACCCGGCTTTGTATCTTTGAGAGTGTTCACCTCGACTACGCCGCCCAGCTTGCGTCCGAACTCAGCGGGGATGCCCGCCGTATAAATTGTCAATGAATCGACATCGTCCGCCTCGATCTCGGGCCCTGCACCCGGGGAGCGATCATCGGTAAGAGGAACTCCGTCGACAACGAATTGCGTCTGATATTCCGCGCCCCGCGGATGCAGCACCGCGCTGCCTTCGAAAACCCATCCCGGTTCGGAACTCACGAGGTCCTGCAACGACCGTCCGGGGAGCGACGTCGTACGCGTCTCGATCGTGTCTGAGCCGATTTCATTGACCGAATTTGTCTGATGCGGATCAACCAGCGTTTCGGTGGCCTGCACCGTAACGGAGGCAGTCACCGAAGCAATCGTGAGCTTGATCAGGCAATCGAGCGGAATCGCCGATCTCACCTCAACCGGCATTGAGACGGCGGAAAACCCCGCCTGCTGAATCTGAATACGGTAGAGACCAAAGGGCAAGCGCTTCGCGATCAGGATTCCCGAGTCGTCAGTACTGAGAGTTTCATGCAATTCATTGGCTTCGCTGATGAGTTCGACCGGACTTTTCACCCCAAACCCGTGCGGATCCAGGACTGTAATGTGGAGTTCCCCAAAATGGCTTTGCGCCACCATGGGCAACGCGAGCAACAGGATCGCGAGATGAAGTAGTGCACGCACGTGTTGGGTCGATTTTTAATGATATCAGCGGCAAGTCGCTCTCTCGTCAATCGCGCGGGATGAACCGTGAAGCTTATTTTTTACAATTTGCAGACAACGAAATGACAAGTTCCGCAGCGGGTTGGGGCACATTGGCACCAGGTCCTCAAAATAGCTGGGTGTTTTGGAAATTTTCTGGATCACAGGGGCTTCACTCCTTCCGTCACCGGGGAGGATGAGGAAAAACTGGCGCTCGTACCGCAGGGGGTGCGAGCGCCGTTTTCTTTGCGTCGCTGAACGCGAAAGTCATGCCTAAGCACAGGTGATCAACCAGCCAAGCCATCCCAAATCACAGTTACTGTTACAATTTTCAGTTATCCGGTCAGAGAGAATTCTTCTTCGTTCCCATGAATCCCGTCGTTTGATCGCGGATTCATTTCGGACGGACTCGAATCTCCTTTGGCTAAGCCAGCGCCATGAAATGTCCTTTTTGCGGATTTGAAAACGATAAGGTGGTCGACTCGCGCGAGAGCAAAGAGGCCGATTCGATTCGCCGGCGGCGCGAGTGCCTGAAGTGCGGCAAGCGCTTCACCACCTACGAACGAATCGACGAGATTCCTTACATGGTCGTCAAAAAGGACGGTCGGCGCGAGAAATTCGACCGCCAGAAAGTTCTCAACGGCTTACTCCGGGCCTGCGAGAAGAGACCCGTACCGATCAGCAAACTGGAGCAGATCGTGAACGAAGCCGAGTCATTTGTCATCGAATCGGCGGAGCGTGAGCGAAAAACCAGCGAACTGGGCGAGCTCATCATGAATCGGCTGCGAAAATATGACAAGGTCGCGTACGTGCGCTTCGCGTCGGTCTACCTTGATTTCAAAGACGTGAAAGAATTTATGAACGAACTCAAGGATCTGGTCAAAGTAAAGGGCCAGTAACTTCGACGCATTGTCGCCGAGTCCGTTTATTTCCTGTCCATAGCCCGATATCTCGGAAGGATTTTCAGTCATGACTCACAAAGTAACCCTCATTCCCGGCGACGGAATCGGCCCTGAAGTAACGAATGCAGTAGTCCGGATCCTTGAAGCAACGGGGCTGAAGTTCGAATGGGAAACATTCGCCGTAGGGGCTGAGGCCTATGAAAAATCGGGAGAGTACATTCCCAAAGATCTGATCGCCTCGGTCGAGCGCACACGAGTTGGATTAAAGGGCCCCGTCACCACTCCGGTGGGGGAAGGCTTTCCGAGCATCAACGTCGCACTCCGAAAAAAATTTGAGCTCTATGCCAACTTCCGGCCGATCCGCAATCTGCCTCATATTCCCACGCGTTACCCCGACGTAGACCTGATCATCATCCGCGAAAACACCGAGGGACTTTATTCAGGATTGGAGCACGAGGTCGTTCCAGGAGTGGTCGAAAGCCTGAAGATTATGACGGAAAAGGCCTCGACCCGCATTGCAAAGTTTGCCTTTGAATATGCGCGCAAGAACCAGCGCAAGAAGATCCACGCCATTCACAAGGCGAACATCATGAAGCTCTCGGACGGTCTTTTCTTGCGCTGCTCGCGCGCTGTCGCGAAAAACTATCCAGAGATCACTTACGCGGAGCACATCGTCGACAACACCTGCATGCAGCTTGTCATGAACCCTTACCAGTACGACATGTTAGTTATGGAAAATCTATACGGCGATATTCTCTCGGATCTTTGTGCAGCGTTCGTTGGCGGCCTGGGGTTTGTACCGAGCGCAAACCTGGGCGACGAATGCGCGATCTTCGAAGCCGTGCACGGCTCAGCGCCTGACATCGCTGGGAAAAATCTCGCCAATCCAACAGCGCTCCTGCGTTCCGCCCTGCTTATGGTGCGTCACTTGGGGGAACACGAAGCCTCGACGCAAATCCGCAATGCGCTGGAGCGAGTCTACCGTCATCCCGAAAAACTCACGCGGGACATTGGCGGAAAGTCCGGCACTTCACAATTTGCCGACGCGGTGATTGAGGAAATGGAAAACGCAAGAACCGGAGTGGCCGAAACGCGCTAGACCAAAAACCTAAGATTTTGAACGTGCCGGAAGCACAAATGAGCCGGGATTCGTGAAGAACTCCCGACCGACTTCTTTCAAGAACGTGCGCGCTTTTTCCTTTCCAACATCTCTGGCTCGAACTGCCAGCAGAAAACTCAAAGCAAAAGATGTCGAAATGTTGAGAACGCCAATCGTCAGGATCCCCAAAAGCGAGTACACGGTTTCCAGCCGATCCAATCCCCGATAAAACAGAAGCCCATCCAAGACGTATCCCAGGCTGGCCGCGGAGAGGGTTACGTGACGCACTTCGAGCGGAATGCCGAACAAGCTGACCAGAATCGGAACCGTCCCCAATAAAAAACCGAGCGCGATATATCCGACTGATCCCGGGGCGTGATGTTTGACCCACTCCGCCAGCCGCGAGGCACCTTTCAATCCGAAGCGATGACGCAGGCGCAAACTGTTTGAGATCGCCGTGTCCATCTTTGTGTTAGCAATGTAGTTTGCCGTCCAACCGGTGGCCAAAGATGCGAGCCACAGCAGTACACCCGTCACGATGGCAAATGCAATGGTTGGGGACTGATGTGGAATTACCATGTGGATTCCATGTTCCGCCTCGGCCCGGGATAGAAATGGATGTCCGGTCGCAAAATGCCATACCCTATCGATTGCCATTGATACGGGAATTGCTCCCAGCAGATTGCCGATGGTGACAATGACCTGTGTTTGCGAGATCGCCTGCAGGCTCGCCATGTGATCTTTCGCTGGATCCTCCATGGCATCCACCAGCGTTGCGGCGGTGGCAGCGGGCATTTTAGAGGCAAGCAGAAATCCGCCCCACTGCATCAGCAGAAAGCTGGCGGCATAGTTCAACGAATGACCAAGCGCCACCAGAAACGGAGCGTGGATGATTCTGGCAGAAATGGTGTATTTCACGACAGCGGTAAAGCAGGTGATCACACCGGCCATAATTGCGCCCGCACCCATCGCCCGCCAATGCCGCGCATTTTGCGCGATGTAGTGAACGCCGACTCGGCCCGTTCTTTCCACCAGGCTGCGCGCCAGGCGCCTAAACGTGGTGCCGACCACTTTACCCATGCGTCGCTGCGAGGCAAATCCGTGAATCAGCGCCGCAGCAAACTGGCGGCCGTTCGCCTCAGGACGCCGCAGTTTCAGTACCTGATCGATCCGCCACAGAAACGATCGCAGCAGGCGCAATCGGAAGATCAATCCCGCGGACGTGCCTTCTTTTTCCAAACGCTCGTTGAACTCTCGTAACTGAGCGACGCAGGCATCCCGCTGTTGCTCCCACCGGGAATACTCTTCGGGATGAAGAACAACAGATTCCACCAGTGACGGCAGATGGAAAAAGGCGGATTTTGTAATGTCATCGTCACTGCCGAGAATCAACATATCCCGGGACAACGCAACGTTTGCGGCGCGAAGCGCCAGAATCTTGCACGAGGCAAGCAAAGAGGGCAGAGACAAACGAAAGATATCGGACCACCACAGAACTAAGTCATCGGGAAGAGATGATAGCCACGCGGCATCGCGTTCTTTGAGCCCGAGCGAGTCCAGAAGAACGTACAAGTCGCCACGCACCTCATCTTCCGGCATGAAATGCTTGGCGGCACGCACGTACAACTCCTGCAACAGAAAGATTTCGTCCGGTAAGCCTGCTTCAGAAATGACCCGGACGTACGAATGATGGGACCAGAACTCCCGAAAAGCGCTTCGAATCTGCTCCCGCTCAGGATGCTCGTCGATGCTGGCGGTCAATTTGGCCAGAGTCTCGGTTCGCCGGGAGATCGGCACTGAAAGAATGAAACGGAGGAGTCCGTACACCCACGTGGCGCGCTCGCGTGCGCTAGCAAACTCGTATTTCAGAGGAATTTCGGGCGACGACGAAATGTGCGCAACTCCATTCATTTCCCGGCGCTCGCTTCGGAGAATCATAGTTAGAGTACTTATCTCCAGAATAGGTTAACGTCGGAAAGATCTTTTCGGAGCCGCTAGTTCGAAATCTTAAAAAGTTATCGGCGCTTCAAAGCTTCCAGTTCATCAAGAGTACGGGGCCAGTCTGATCCCAACAAGCGCGACAGGCTGCGGTCGGCAAGAACCTTGCCTCCCGTCTGGCAACGGGCGCAATAGTTCGTTTCTTTGTCAGCGTACCGGATTCTGAGCACTTTTTCTCCACAACGGGGACAAGGCAACCCGTAGCGCCCATGCACAGCCATATCCTTGCGGAACGCCGTAACTTTTTCGGGGAAACCTGATTCCGCCTCCGCCCGAAGACGATCAATCCAGACCTGCAGCGTACTCCTTGTCGCGTCAAAGAGTCTTCGCCACTCGTCGGGATTGAGCTTGCTCGTCATTGTGATCGGCGAGAGTTGGGCGGCATGAAGAATCTCATCGGAGTAAGCATTCCCAACGCCGCTTAGCAGCCGCGGATCCGTCAATGAACGTTTCAATGTGTGATTCTCAGCCGTAAGCACCGTGCGAAAGGCATCCAGGTCAGCTTCGAAAACGTCGATGCCGCCGGCATCGAGCGTAGCCAGATTCGTCTCCCCTTCTATGACATGCAGCGAGGCACGCCGCTTGCTCCCCGCTTCCGTCAGAACCAGCGCTCCATCGGGAAAGTCGAATGATGCCAGATTTTGACGGCCTCCCAGCTTCGCGCCAATTTTCTTCCAGTGCAGCCTTCCGGCGATCATCAAGTGGAGCACAAGCCAGAGATCGCCTTCGAGTCCGATCGCGATTCTTTTTCCGAGACGCCGAAGCTTCTTCGTGAGGCGTCCGTTTGCGCTCGTCAGCGGAGGTTCAACCGTCCGCAAAAGAAAAGGACTGCCCAAACGCACCTGCTCCAAACGCTTCCCGATCAGCCGTGGCTCGAGTGCGGTGATGTAAGCGGCAATGTCCGGCAACTCCGGCATCCCTATCAGATTGCACGGATCTCCGATGATTTGGCAATCGGCGCTTTCTTTCTGGCTGAAAGTTTTGCAATTCCGCCATTGACTCCTACGCTCTATTGGGAGTACCTTACGTGCGTTCTGAGGAACGTGGGAAAGGGTTCTGGGGTACGATGACGCGGACAAACCGGCGTGTAGGGATAGTTCTCTTCCAGCTTGGCGGGCCGGACACTCTGGAGGCGATTGAGCCTTTTCTTTACAACCTGTTTTGCGATCCGGATATCATCGACTTCCCATTTGCGCGAATCGGCCGCAAACCTCTTGCAAAGCTGATCTCTACGACCCGGGCCCGCAAAGTCCAGCATCACTACTCGACGATTGGCGGAGGCTCGCCGATCCGTCGCCACACCGAGCAGCAGGCTCGGGCTCTCGAGATTGAATTGCGCGGCCAAGGTATCGACGCGCACTGTTTCGTAGCCATGCGCTACTGGCATCCGTTCACCAGTGAAGCTATCGCCCAGGTGCGCGCAGCGGGCTGCGACGAACTCGTACTGCTGCCTCTGTATCCGCAATTCTCGTCAACGACAACGGGCTCAAGCCTGAATGAATGGCGACGCCTGTTCTCTGACGATGTTCCCGTACACTGCGTCGAGAGTTTTTTTCAAAATGAGTTGTATCTCGATTCCGTCGTAGACAAGGTGAATGAAGCTCTGTCGCGTTTCCCTGAGCCCGATCGTCCGGAAATCGTTTTCAGCGCGCATAGCATCCCACTATCTGTGATCGACAAGGGAGATCCCTACCAGCGACAGATTGAAGAAACCGTGCGCCTGCTGACCGAGCGTGCGGGATGGATTAACCACCACCGTCTCTGTTATCAGAGCAAGGTCGGTGCCAGTCGGTGGCTGCAGCCTTCCCTGCACCAGACGCTTCGTCAACTCTCAAGCGAAAAGGTTCGCGAAGTTTGTATCGTCCCGATCGCGTTTGTCTCCGATCATGTCGAGACACTGGGCGAAATCAATCATGAAGCCCGGCATCTCGCAGAGCAACTCGGCTTTGCACAGTTCGAAATGAGCGCTGGCCTCAATGATTCTTCTAAATTCATACAAGCGCTGGGACAGATCGTGGCAGACGCTCTGGCGCGCGCAGTACCATCATCGGTTTCCATTCGTACGATTGGGAGGAAGTTGGCGGAGCCACAGTACGCGGCCGCCGCCGGGGACTAGCTTAAGGGCCAAGCAAGAGAAATCAGGCAGAGGAGGAATCATGGCGGAGTTGGAGACCGATAAGGTCAATCCGAATCCGGAAGCGGCCAAGACGCCGGCCAAGCCTGCCGTCGATGCCACGAAGTACGTTGGCACGCCGGCAGTTGGAACCTCGAAAGCAGCCGCCGCCGGCGGCGTGGCTGGAACTGCACCCTCTACCGAGATCGACCGCAAGCGCCGCCGCTTTGTCTGGACCATGGTCACTGCCTTCCTGACCGCTTGGTTCCTCGCCTTCTTTCGCTTCTTCCTTCCTCGCACGCTGTTCGAACCCAATAGCATCTTTAAAATTGGATATCCGTCTGAATTCGCGCTCGGCGTTGACACCAAATTCCAGCAGAAATACCGCATCTGGGTCGACCGCACGCCAGATCGACTGTTCGTGATTTACGCGCGCTGCACGCATCTGGGCTGCACGCCTGACTGGAAACCCAGCGAAAACAAATTTAAATGTCCGTGCCACGGCAGCGGCTACGACAGTGAAGGAATCAACTTCGAAGGCCCGGCGCCGCGCCCCATGGACCGCGCCCACATCGAACTCGCTCCCGACGGCCAGGTTCTTGTTGATACGTCGAAGCTTTATTCATGGCCAAAAGGACAACCGACACACTTCAACGATCCGGGAGCGTTCCTAACCGGAGTGTAAGAGATTTGTCATTTAAGCATTTAGTCAATTAATCAATGGGAGTGCAGGAAGTAACGAGGCGATCGATCGGCAATGACTAAATGACTCAGTGATTAAATGATTCAATTCCAGGACTAATATGGCTGACGCAAACAACCCGAATGGTGGCAATGGCGGAAGCAGTCCCAGCGGCAATGGGACGAACGGCGGGAAGGTCGGACTCCTCGAAAAAGTCACTACCGGGGTCAAAGACGACATTCAGGCCCTCAAAACCGACATCCCAACCAAAGCAAAAGAACAGATCGAAGGTCTGAAAGATCCGACAAAGACCCAGGTCTACACCTCAATCTTCCGCCACAAGCACGACGACACTCCGCGCAATCGCGCGCTCGGCGTGCTGTCTAACGTTTTCCTGCACCTGCATCCGGCTAAAATCAACCGCGACGCGGTCCGGTACAGCTACACGTGGGGCATGGGTGGCATCACGTTTTACCTGTTCATCATCCTGACCTACACCGGCGTGCTGCTGATGTTCTATTACCACCCCAGCAAGGTGCAGGCGTTCCGTGACGTGCTTTATCTGGAACACGATGTCCCGTTCGGAAAAATTCTCCGCAACATGCATCGCTGGGCCGCTCACCTCATGGTCATCGGCGTCTGGCTGCACATGTTCCGGGTTTTCCTGACCGGCTCTTATAAAAAGCCGCGCGAATTTAACTGGAACATCGGTGTGTTGCTGTTAGTTTTCACGTTGCTGCTTTCGTTCACCGGGTATTTGCTGCCTGACGATCAACTCGGATTCTGGGCCGTCACTGTCGGCACGAACATGGCGCGAGCCACGCCGCTGCTCGGACATGAAGGACCGTTCGGCTCGATGCTAGGGATGACTCCCTACAACGATGTGCGTTTCGGACTGCTCGGCGGATCGATCGTCGACGCGAATGCGCTGCTGCGTTCTTACATTTGGCATTGCATTGGCATTCCAATCGTAGCGTCTGTGTTGATGATCGTGCACTTCTGGCGCGTCAGAAAAGACGGCGGCATCTCGGGACCAGCCCCGGTGATGTTGACGGAAGAAGCCGATAAGCCGCGCAGAGGACCGAAGGCGGCCGGAGAGTAACTATGGATTGGCGACAACTCTGGGAGATTTGCTCCGCCCCCGACAACGTTCCCATCGTCGGATTGATTCCGCTGCTTGCCTTCTACATTTACCTTGCTTGGAAGCAGGCGCACGCCAACGACGTACTCATCGAACAACTTGAAGCCGATCCCGCGATGGCCAAGACACACCATCGCAAGACTTGGCCCTTCAAGCCGGGCTGGCAAAAAGAAGTTCATGTCTGGCCGTTCCTGCTGCGCATCGAATTTCTCGCCGCGATCATCATCACGATCATTCTGATGATTTGGTCGATTACGCTCAACGCTCCGTTGGAAGAGCCCGCCAATCCGAATCTCACCATGAATCCTGCGAAGGCGCCATGGTACTTCCTCGGCCTGCAGGAGATGCTTGTCTACTTCGATCCATGGATCGCCGGCGTGGTTATGCCGACGATGATCATCATTGGTTTGATGGTCATTCCCTACATCGACACCAATCCACTGGGCAGCGGTTATTACACGTGGAAACAGCGCAAGTTCTCCATCTCAACATTTCTTTTCGGCTTCATCATTCTGTGGGTCGCGATGATCATCATCGGCACGTTTATCCGCGGCCCTGGTTGGCAGTGGTTCTGGCCCGGACAGACGTGGGACCACAATCGCCTGATCTATGAGGTCAATCGCGATTTGCCCGACATCTTCGGTATCACATCGAACATGGGCAAAGGCATCTTCGGCGCGATCGTTGTTGGCGGATTTTATGTCCTTGGCGGCGCGGCCGTGTATTCGCTGTTCCGCAGGAAAATGCCGAAGGATTTCAAACGCATGGGCCTGCTGCAGTTTTCGCTGATGGCATTTCTTTGGCTGACGATGATTGCGTTGCCGCTGAAGATGGCTTTGCGCCTGCTATGGCACATCAAGTACGTGTGGATTACACCGTGGTTCAACATTTGAAGGTATTGCATTTGAAGTTGTCATCCTGAGCGGAGCGGGCTCGAATGAGCCCACGAAGTCGAAGGATCCCTATCGCCGCATCGGCCGTGCAAAGGTAGAGATTCCTCTCTTCAATCGGAATGACAAACAAGTAAGTTTCGGAGGAACTGGTGCCCGATAAACCGATCCCCGAGCAAGATCCAATCACGAGCAAGTCGTACGCCGCTCACTATGTGATTGCGACGATCATCCTGATGCTTACCCTTTTTTGGGCCTTGTGGGATGAGGCCTGGGGCCAGCGTCCGTGGAAGGCATTCCAGGAAACCTTTAAGACGCGCTACAGCGCCTTCCTGAACACTGCACGTTCCGCATCCGCTACTTCGCAAAAGGACGTCGAGCAGAGTTCCGACTATGCGTCGCTGAAACAGGCCTACCAGAAGGCCTACGATGATTCCAAAGCGCAGGGTGAACAAGCCCGGAAAAAACTCGACGACGCCAGCGCGCGCCTGCTTGCCGTGCAAAGTGTTTTCACCGACCGCCGTGCCTATGTAAACGCTCTGACCTACGAACTCGAAACCAGCGACAGCGCCTCAGCCAAAGCCAGCAAGCAAAAAGAAATCGACAAGTACAAGGCCGAGCAAGCGACCGTCGAATTTCCAGATGGCACGAGAAAGAAATTCACTTTCGAAGAACTGGAGAAGACCTACAACGATATCCGCGACGAACGCACCAAGCTAAGTCTTGAATTGGGCGACGTTCTCAAGCCGGTAACCGCCGCAAGGGCGAAGATGGATGAGTACGTCACGGATCAAATGGTCGATCTCACCCCGCTGCAGATCGATGGTCTGAAGAAGAAAACCGCTGACTGGGATCCCAAGATCGTCCAGATCAATGTGGCCGAAGCCAACATCGTGGACCGCTGCGAGTCCTGTCACATGGGTGCTCGCGAGCCACTAAGAATCACTCCTGCGGCCATGACTCCGAAGGGCGAAAAGAAGCCAGACGAATACGCAGATGCTTTCGTCAGCCATCCAGAGCCCGAAATTCTAAAGATTCACGATCCCGACAAATTTGGCTGTTCGCCTTGCCACCAGGGAAACGGCCGCGCCACCACCAGCGTCGAAAAGGCGCACGGAAACTACGAACACTGGCTCTGGCCGCTCTTTCCCAAAGAAAACGCCCAGGCTGGATGCCAGACCTGCCACGCTGCTGACATGGTGCTCGTCAGCGGCGACGTGTCGTTCCGAACAATCAACGCGGGTAAAGACCTCTTCCGCCAACGCGGGTGTAACGGCTGCCACCGCTATGAGGGATACGACAAAGAACCCGAAGACCTGAACTCGATCAGCCAGCAGATCAAGCAGATCGAAACCCAGAAGAAAGACAACGTCAAGCAGACGGCCTACCTGATGAAACAGGCCGACGCCGCCGCATCCAACGAAGAAGCGAACAAGTTAAACGTACAAGCTGTCGACCTTCGCGTGGCCAATAGCAAGCTGGACGGTCGCCTGCAACAGCTCGATTTCCAGTCCCACAGCCTAATGCAGGACATGAAGAAGATCGGGCCAAACCTGAAGGACGTTCGCCTCAAGCTGAACAAGAACTGGATTCCCGTCTGGCTAAAGAAACCTACTGACTTCCGTCCGACGACGAAGATGCCGAATTTCCGGCTGACCGATCACCAGATTCAGGCGATCTCCGCGTTCATCTGGCAATCAGGATTCACGGATTCGCTTCCCAAGCACAAGCCGGGCAATGCCGCGCATGGCCAAGAACTCTTCCAGACGCGCGGATGCCTCGCGTGCCACTCCATCGGTGAAGGCGATCAGATGCACGGCGGAACATTCGCCGCGAATCTGACCCGCGTCGGCGAAAAAGCGAACTACGACTACCTTGTCCGTTGGGTCCACAATGCCCGCGAGCGCACGCGTCCGTATTGTCCGTACGAGAAAAAAGATATCGGCCCCGAGGACTACGCCAAGAAAGGTCTTCCCTACCAGTGGGATCTGGACCACAGCAAATGCCCGAATGACGGGCACGAACTGCAGGTGCAGAACATGACCGTTATGCCGAGCCTGCGCCTCAGCCCCGAAGATGCCGAAGACATCGCCACGTTCCTGATCTCGCAAAAGAAACAGGATCCATCTTCCTATCCCGATGCGGCGTTCATGGACGATCCCTCGCTGAAAGAAGAAGGTAAGAAATGGGTTCGCCATTTCGGCTGCTCGGGATGCCACGAAATCGCCGGTATGGAAGACGAAGGCCGCATCGGCACCGAACTCACGTTCGAAGGCAGCAAGCCGATCGAGCGGCTTGACTTCGCACTCTTCACCGAAGCGGCGCAGCGTGGCGGCAAGGATTCCGAGCCCATCAAAGACAAAGAAGATCTCGCGCGCCTACCCGACGGTCCCGCCAACAAACCCTGGTACGACCACAAGGGCTTCTTCGAGCATAAGCTGGCCGAGCCCAACATCTACGATCAGGGCAAGGTCAAGAGTGAGACCGAAGCCATGCGCATGCCCAACGTGCATCTCACGAAAGAACAGGTGCTCGACATCACCACGTTCCTGATGGGCAGTCAGGAAACTTCTCTGCCCGCCAGCTATCAGTACAAGCCCGGCGATGCGCGGCATGATATTCAGGAAGGCTGGTGGGTCGTTAAGAAATATAACTGTATGGGATGTCACCAATTCATCCCCGGCCAGCAGACGACCCTCATGGGACTGCCGCAGTATCAGGATGCACAGGATCAGCTGCCTCCTAAGCTGCTAACCGAGGGGGCACGAGTCGATCCCGAGTGGCTTCGCAAATTCCTATCGAATCCGGCATTGAGCACGACCGATACAAACCGCAACGGCGTGAGGCCCTACCTCAAAGTTAGAATGCCCACGTTCTCATTTTCCGACAACGAACTGCGAAAGCTCGTCCGCTTCTTCCAGGCGTTGTCGCAGCAGCCGCTACCCTACATTCCGGAGCAAGTGCCGGTGCTGACTTCCAAAGAAAATGACATGGCCCGCAGCTTGTTCTCAAGCACGGCGGCACCGTGCTTGAAGTGCCACGCGACGGGCGATCCCGCACACGATAAGATCGCAACCGCTCCGAACTTCCTACTGGCGAAAGAACGCCTGAAGCCCGATTGGGTCGAGCGCTGGATCACCGACCCGCAAGCGGTCAGCCCCGGCACATCCATGCCTTCGGGCCTCTTTAAGCAAGTTGACAATCAGTGGGTATTCGCTGGCCCGACTCCATCCACGTTTAACGGGTATCAAGGAGATCACCGCAAGCTGCTCACCGACTATATATTCCAGCTCACACCGGAGGAGCAGCGCCGGGTAGCCGCATCGATGCCACGCGCAAAAACAGCGTCGGTGCGACCAGCGGGCAATCGCAAGCAGGCGTCAACACAATCGCGCGGCACGCTATCTCCAGATGCGTCTCTACGAGGAGCATCGAGCGGAGGTTCGCGGTAGAATTTGTTCGCAACAAGATTCTTCGAGTCGCCGTGAGATCCGCTCCGGCTCGTTCGAATGAAGAAAGCAGTGCAAACCACAGAAAGGGCGACATCATGAATCGAAAGTTGGCAAAGAACATTCTCAGCATGCTGGCACTGTGCGCACTGTTGGCTCTGGCCGCGTGTAGCAAGAAAGAGAATACGGAACAATCGAATAATGCAGCCGAGCAACCAGCCCAACCGGCGCCGGCCGCCACCCCGATCGATCCCGCAACGGTCGCAACCATTAACGGCACCGTGAAATTTGATGGCACGGCACCCAAGCCCGCAAAGATCGATATGAGCCAGGATCCCGGCTGCAAAGGCGCCAATGAAGCAGAGAACATCGAGGTCAGCGGCGGAGATCTGGAAAACGTCTTCGTTTACGTAAAGGATGGCCTCGGCAGTCGCAGCTTCGACGTTCCCAAGGACCCCGTTGTGCTTGAGCAGAAGGGCTGCCGCTATCATCCGCACGTGCTTGGCGTGATGACGGGCCAGACGGTTCAAATTAAGAATGACGATCCCACCACACACAATATCCATCCCACGCCCAAGGACAACCGTGAATGGAACGAATCGCAGCCACCATCCTCTCCAGCGCTGGAAAAAACTTTCGCCCGCGAAGAGATCATGTTGCCGGTGAAGTGTAACCAGCACCCGTGGATGAAGATGTATGTCAACGTGGTAAAGAGCCCGTTCTTCGCCGTCACCGACAAAGATGGCAAGTACGAAATCAAAGGTCTTCCGCCCGGTGACTACACGATCGCTTTCGTCCAGGAGAAACTTGGCGAGCAGGATCAGAAGGTGACGGTCGCACCCAAAGAGACCAAGACTGTCGATCAATCGTTCAAGGCTTCCAGCGAGATGTAACCAACTCCGCCATGTTGCGGGAGGGCGTTCCGCTCTCCCGCAATTTTGATAGAATACGGCGTTGTTTGGAGAAGGTTGCGAGCATGGCAACTGCTCCACCTTCCGCATCTCGGGGAAGGCGCCCGCTACCCTTCCCAACGTAAGGGGCCCCACTCTGAAATCTCTCGCCACCACTCACAATCGCGGTCTTCATCGCTTTGCCGTCGTGCTCGCCTGCTGGACATTTTTTCTGATCATTGCCGGTGCGCTCGTTACCAGTAACGACGCCGGGCTTTCCGTCCCTGATTGGCCGACATCGTTCGGCTCCTGGTACAAGATTCCCAAACTTGTTGGCGGAGTACAGTTCGAGCATACGCACCGCATGATTGCCCAGGTCGCCGGCTTGCTCACCATCATCCTGGCGGTCTGGACGTGGCGTGCTGAAAAGCGCCGCTGGTTGAGAATTCTTGCCATTGGAGCCGTAGGAACCGTCATCGCACAAGGAGTCCTGGGTGGACTCACGGTGCTTTTCTTTCTGCCTCCACCGATCTCGTCTGCACACGCCGCTCTGGCACAGACGTTTTTCTGCATCGCTGTAGCCATTGCCGTATTCACCGGCCAACGATGGGTAGAGGAGCAGCCCCGCATTGAATTTGATCAACGCCGTCCTACGCTTTTCACGTTGACGCTGCTCTCCATATTCGTCCTCTACGTGCAGCTAATTCTGGGAGCCATGTTTCGCCACCATGGCCTGAGCTGGTGGCCGCACGTAGCCCATGCCGTCGTGGTTTCATTTGTGCTGGCGTGGACTGCGATTCGCGGACTGACCGCCTATTCCAAGGTGGAAGCCATCCGGCGGCCGGCCATTCTCATGCTGTCTTTGCTCATCGCTCAGCTGTGCCTCGGCTTTTCCGCTTTCCTCACACGCGTGGCTTGGGGACGCGACGCCGTGCAACCAGAACTACCCATGATCATGTCTACAGTGGCGCACGTTGCTGTAGGGGCACTACTGCTCGCAACCACGGTCATCCTTGCGATTCAGACTTGGAGATACGCTCCCGTAGCCTTCGAGGAGCGGCTGCCACAAGCACAACGCGATCCTTCGGCTGCGTAAAGAAATTGTTGATTGCTGATCTTTGATTGTTGATTGAAATCAAATGCGGTCGCTTCTCCGCTTTACAATCAGCAATCAAAAATCATCGATCAACAATGATGTTCCCCGTAACGCCGAAGTAAGTCGGTTTCTCGTTCCCTAACATTCCGCGCGATGTCGTAAACTATTAATGGTCTCCTGGGGTTCCGCTTTGGTCACGAAAGTCGCCGCTCTATCGGATAACGGTCTGGACGAGGTACGCGCTTCAGCCGCACCGGTCATTTCCGTTCAGAATCTGGTTCATCGCTACGAGAATCGCACCGCGCTGAATGGTGTGTCATTCGACGTCCGTCCGGCAGAACTCTTCGGACTGCTGGGCCCGAACGGCAGCGGCAAAACCACGCTTTTCCGCATTCTGTCCACCTTGATGATTCCAACCGGCGGCCGCGCGATTGTTTTGGGTTGTGACGCAGCACTGGATCCTGCGAGCCTCCGACGTCAAATCGGCGTAGTTTTCCAGGCGCAGAGTGTGGATCCCAAGCTGACTGCCTACGAGAATCTTTGGCACCAGGGCCATCTTTACGGGCTGCGTGGTTCCGCTCTCAAACGTCGCGTCGAAGAGATCCTGAACCGTGTTGGCCTCGCCGATCGCGCCAAAGAGCGCGTGGAAACTTTCTCGGGAGGCATGCAGCGACGCATCGAACTGGCCAAGGGCCTGCTTCACCATCCCGGAGTCCTACTTCTCGACGAACCGACGACGGGTCTTGATCCGGGTGCGCGCCGCGACCTTTGGCAGTATCTGCAGATACTGCGCGATGAAGAACAAGTTTCGGTCCTTGTGACCACGCACCTGATGGAAGAGGCCGAGCGTTGCGATCGCCTTGCCATCATGAATGAAGGCAATCTCGTAGCCTTGGGAACGCCTGCGGAATTAAAGAACGAAATCGGCGGCGACGTGATTCTGCTCGATGCCGCGAAGGACGCCAGCGCTTTGGCGCAGCAGATACACGCCCGCTTCCACGTCGAAACTGCCGTACTGGGAAACCAGGTACGCATCGAACGCGAAGGCGGACACCGCTTCGTCCCGGACCTGGTCGAAGCATTCCCCGGCGAGATTCAGGCGATTTCTGTCAGCAAACCAGCGCTCGAGGATGTCTTCATCCATCGCACCGGCCACAAGTTCTGGAGTGAAAGCAACGAGTCCGATTCGCCGTCTGGATCGCAAAAAGGTCCTAACAAAGAAAAGAAATCAAAGAGGAGGTAAGGCATGCGTCTTATGATCCTGGTGCTTTCTTTGGTGCTTGGTATCGTTCCTCTCGCAGGTGTCGCCTGGATTTTCGCCAGCGGCATGATCACGCTCTCACCCCCGTCGGCTACTGTCGACGGGCTCTTCATGTCGCTGATCCTTCTCACACTCGCAGCGTGCTTCCTCATGAATGCGTTCTGGGAAGCCCGGGACTTAGGGTTGATCGGTAAAAAGAAATCTCCAGCAATCAAAACACCGGCCACCAAAGCGAGCTAGAAACGAAGTCGAGTGAGAGGAACGAGATAAGCAAATGGCAACGCAAGCAGCAACTCTATCGCGGCCTGTAGCACCGGAATCGGTGGGACTCATACTCCCGTCATTTACGCTGTGGTGGCGCGAAATCGTCCGCTTCTACCGCCAACCAGGACGCGTCGTCGGAGTTCTGGCTTCGCCTCTCGTCTTCTGGGCCGTGCTTGGCTCAGGTTTCGGGACGTCTTTCCGCTCGGGCGCAGGCGCCGGCCAGCAGCACTATCTCGATTATTCTTACCCGGGAATCCTGATCCTGATCGTGCTCTTCACCTCCATCTTCACCATGATGTCGGTCATTGAGGACCGCAAAGAAGGTTTTCTGCTTTCCGTACTGGTAGCGCCCGTGCCGCGGACAGCTATCGTTCTCGGCAAGGTCCTTGGAGGAACTACGCTCGCGGCCGTGCAGGGGCTCATCTTCCTGATCTTTGCTCCCTTCGCGGGGATTCATCTGAACCCGATCCAGATTGTGTTGGTCGCGGTGGTGGTGTTTCTGGTTTCCTTTTCGCTGACCGCACTTGGCTTCGCGATCGCGTGGCCGATGGATTCGTCACAGGCTTTTCACGGTATTGTGAACCTGTTTCTGATCCCCCTCTGGTTGTTGTCTGGCGCCTTATTTCCGCTGGCCGGAGCCGCTAGTTGGATCCGCGTCATCATGTATCTCAATCCGCTCACCTACGGAGTAGAAGCGTTGCGCTTCCTTCTCTATCCCGGAGTCGACACGAATTTTCAACTCACATCCGCTATGGCGACGCTGATGCTGTTCTCGCTGGTGATGTTCGCCATCGCCCTTCTGGTGGCGAATCGCCGCACAACGAGGCCGGCCGCGTGATCGCCGAACAGTACGCCTACTTCCCCGCTCTCAACGCCACACTCAACGGGACCAGCGCCGTGCTGCTACTTACCGGCCGGGTTCTGATCGCCAGGCGTCGAATGGCAGCTCATCGTCTCTGCATGATCGCGGCAGTGGTAGCGTCCGCGCTGTTTCTTGCGTGCTATTTGTTCTTCCATTACAAGGTGGGAAACATACTCTTTCTGGGCCAAGGGTGGATTCGCCCTGTTTACTTTTCTGTTCTGATTTCGCACGTGACACTCGCGATCGTGATCGTTCCGATGGCCATCATCACTTTGAGCCGCGGTCTGGGCGGACGCTACCCCCAGCACCGCGCCATCGCGCGCTGGACATGGCCGCTCTGGATGTATGTATCGGTCACAGGGGTCCTTGTCTATTTCATGCTCTATCAGTGGTTCCCCCACAGCTAGAAAAGAATTCTTGATTGCTGATTTTTGTCGATTGGAAATCTCAGAGGATCGGGTTGTAATCAGCAGTCAAAACTTATCAATCAGCAATGTTTAGCCAGTGATCCTCTGTGCGCCGTGGTGAAACTGCATGGCTCTGTTGAAGCTAAAGATCGACGTCTCCGGCACGATAGGGGATGCCGCGTGGCGTGAGATTAAGCAATTCGACCAGATTCAATCAGCCGACTTCGGCCCGCAATTCGGGAGCGGCGGCCGCTGTAATCACGCTCCCGACGCACCTCACGCTAAAGGCGAATGGATCGGTGCTGAAATCCGTCTGCAGACGCCGCTTCTGGCCCAGTATGCGATGTCACACTACCTGGAGCAGGAACGCATCTTGGACGCGGATGTCGAGGAGTAAACTCTGAGGGGCTGCTGTGTACTAGGTCTTCACAGCTTGTCGCCCTGAGCGACGCGAAGGATCTATGCATTTCCTCCGTCTGCACATTGATCAGAGTTGGCAAAGAATTAGTCAAGGGGAGATATCGAGCTCCGAACATGGAAACCGCGCATACGAGCGAATTGGTGAATGACCCGTCTTCCATCCCCCAACCGTCCCCCAGGCGCTCCATGTCGCGCACCCAGAAGCTGCTCTTCTTCGCCACCGGATGGCTCATCGTTCTCATGCCCTTCCTCTTCTGGTGGAACACTTGGTTCGGACGTCGTCTTTCCGACCAGCAACTCACCGAATACCTCCACGACGAAAAAAAACCGCGCCACATCCAGCACGCCCTCGTACAACTCGGCGATCGCATGAGCCACAATGACGCGACTGCGAAACGATGGTATCCCGATCTGCTGCGGGTCGCCACGGATCCTGTAGAAGAAGTCCGCAACACCGACGCCTGGGTGATGGGACAAGACACCTCCTCCGCAGGCTTTCACGAAGCACTTTTGAAGATGCTGCAGGACCCTTCGCCCATGGTGCGCGGCAATGCCGCCCTCTCGTTAGTGCGCTTTGGAGATGCCTCCGGACACCAGCAAATCGTCTCACTTTTGCAGCCCGCTCACATCGTCGCATCCGCTAGCGGGCGCATCATCGATGCGGATCACCCAGGCACTGCCATACACCAGGGCGGCCTGATTGCGAAGCTCACTCCTACGGGGTCAGCCCAGCCTCTCGAAGTCCGTTCTCCAATTGCTGGCCGCATCCGCTCCGTCGCACAAGCCGGCGCAAACCTCTCGGCCGGAACCGAAATCGCGGTGGTTGATCCCGGAACCGATCAAATATGGGAAGCACTTCGGGCCCTCTATCTCATCGGTCAAACCGACGACCTGCCCGCGATTCGCCCCTACGAACGTGACCTTCCGGACGTCTCGAACGACGTCCGACAACAGGCCCTACAGACCGAAAAAGCCATCCAGAGCCGGACGGTACAGGAACAACCGTAACCACCCCCGCCATTAAGCCGGCATCAAAATGGGAACGTGAGAAGTCCGGTCAAATCCGGGATGTTGCTTCTGAGCTCTGTCTTGGCCTGTATGTCGTGGGCTCAAGAAAATCCCGCTGGTACTGCTCGCACGAGTGCGCCAAGGGACAGCAATCCGGGGATACTCGCCCCGGTCAGTCACTCCAGGAAAGCCTCCCTTGACGTCGACGATCGTTTGTCAGTGATAACCGCAGCACTCGATTCGAAGCATCTCCGTTATGCTGAGCATGATTGCTCTCACCTGGTACATGCGATCTACGAGCGTGCCGGTTTCCCTTATCCGTATGCCAGTTCCGATGACATCTATGACGGGGCGACGGGTTTCCAGCGAGTATCGCGCCCCGAGCCGGGTGACTTGGTTGCTTGGCATGGACACGTAGGCATCGTCATCCGGCCGTCGCGTCATGCCTTCTTCAGCTTTCTGAGCGGTGGGCCCGGCATCGATGACTACACCAATCGATATTGGAGAGGTCGCGGTAAGCCCCGGTTCTATCGTTATGTGAAGACGGACTCTTGCAACACATGTACCGCGAGTGTTCGGTGAGTGCGCGCTCGGCGATAAGCCACAATTGGAGTTAAAATCCACAACGCAAGGAATTGTCTTCATTCGAGGATGAACCTATGACAGACTGGTTCGCACGCCCCGTCCTACACGTAAAAGACGTTGAAGCCTCGCTCCGCTTTTACGTCGACCGGCTCGGCTTCACGAGCCCCTGGCGGTACGACGAGGACGGCAAAGCGCATGTCGCACAGGTTGACCGGCAAGGCTGCGCGCTTATCCTGGCCGACACATGGCCCCAGAAGATTGGCAAGGGGCTGACGTTCATCTCCCTGAACGTCGAGCCGGCGACGCATGAGGCCGCAACCGCCGCGTTGGATGCGCTGCGCGCGGAACTAGAGGCCCAGGACGTTCCGGTCAAGGAGGGTTCGTGGGGCTACCGCCTCCTCGTGGTCGATGATCCCGACGGCAATCAGCTCTTCTTCAACTATCCTAATGAGACTGCCACCGCTGCATGATTGGGCGACATCTCTGTTAACAGCCGGATCGACGGCCAGGCGAGAAAGAGCTCCAGACTGGACCGATGTACGTGGGCGCCGCCAGTCCTTCACCCTCGTTCGCCCCCGAACTATAATTACTTCCCGGCACTTTCTCAGTAGCCTGATGATCCCTTCCAGGAATCCAACCGCCATGCGACTTATGAACACAGACCGTACTCGCAAGTCAATCGTCGTTCTTTTCGCCGCCCTTTGCATCATTTCAAGCCCGTCCCATACGGCTGCACAGTCGAGCACCGGTAAGTCGTACAGGATCGAGGTTCCGGGAACAAAAGAATGGGTCGACACGAATATCGATCTGCGCGGCGGCGCAAAACTACGCTTCACTGCAACCGGGCAGATTACGTATCCGGCCGGCGATCAGTCATACGAATCGAAGACTCACACTTCAGGAACATTCGGACCCGACGGCCTGTCGCGCGGATTCGCCGATCTTCTCCACAGTTATGCTGTGGGCAGCGCCGGGCACGGCGCGCTGATTGGACGTATCGGATCACCAGACTACGCACAGGCCTTCCTGGTCGGCGCCAGCAAAGAGTATGACGTCCCCGTTTCCGGTCGCCTGTTCCTCGGAATCAATCAAAGCAACCAGGACGCGTCCACAGCCACTGGCAAGTTTGAGGTGACGGTGCAAGTGTTGGCGGAAGGCACTGCCGAAGCCGGTGCACTGGGCGGTCCCGCTGAGACGCGTATTTCAGGAATCACGCCGGATTTGTTGACCAAGATTCCTCGCCGCGTGTCGGATCCGGCGAAGAATCCCGGCGATATGGTCAACGTTCTCATCATCGGTACGCAGGATCAGGTTGTGCAAACGTTCACGACCGCAGGTTGGGTCCAAGTCGATAAGACAGTCCGCAACACGGCCATGAACGCCGTTATGGAGTCGCTCGAGAAAAAAGACTATCTGACCATGCCAATGAGCGTTCTCTATCTGTTCGATCGTGCGCAGGACTACGGCTTTGCCCATGCCGAACCAGTCCGTGTCGCCATGTCGCGCAACCATCTCCGGGTGTGGAAGTCACCCTATGAAGTGGATGGCCGTCCGCTGTGGTGCGTAGCCGCGACCCACGACATCGGCTTCGAGCGGGACCAGCGCAACAATGGCGTCACGCACAAGATCGATCCCGCGATCGATGGCGAACGCGAATACGTCAACGGCACTCTTTCCGGAACCGGTCTCGTCGTACAGCGAGATCATGTCACGCCACCAAATCCCCTGACCACCGCGAAAACCGCTACCGGGGGTGAGTTTCATTCGGATGGGCGAATTTTGGTTCTGGTGCTGAAAAAGTAGGCGGCGAAGTAGGTTCTGTGAACTTCAGCTTCTGGGTCTCTAGATCGGGTTAGGATCTCTAATTAAAACGATTTATTACCAATTGTGACACTAATCACAGAGCGGTCGCGATTCCTCCGCCTAAGATGAAACGGAAGAATGGCCAGGAAGCTCAGGGCGGGGATTCTCGGATATGGGCGCATGGGACGCGGCTTTGTGGCCGCGATGCAGGAAAGTGATCTTTGGGAAGTCGCCGCGGTCTACGACATCTGTCCCCCCACCCAGGAATTAGCTCGAAAACAGGTACCCAAAGCTACAATCTACGACGCCCCCGATGCCATCTTCTCCGACCCATCCATCGACGCAGTAGGACTTTTCACACTCGCGGACGCCCGCCCTCAGCAGATTCGGCAGGCGCTGGCCAATCACAAACACGTGCTCGCAGAAAAACCTCTCGCTGCCGATGTCGAGACGGAGTGGCACCTCGTTCGCGATATCGAAGCCAGCGACCGCTTCGTCGCTGTCAATCTCTTCAACCGGAATGCCTGGTACCACAAAGAAATTCAACGCTTCATTGCCACAGGAGAGATCGGCGATCTAGCGGTGATCCGCATCTGCCACATGACGCCCGGGCACATGCCGCTTGAGGGACACGATCCGGAGGGCCCGCCATTCCATGATTGCGGCATGCATTATGTCGACGTCGCTCGCTGGTATGCGAAAAGCGAGTTCGAGACTTGGCACGCCCAAGGGCTCCGCATGTGGGGATACAAAGATCCATGGTGGGTCCAAGTGCACGGCACATTTACCAATGGCGTTGTATTCGACATTACGCAAGGATTCATTTACGGCCATCTTGCGAAGGAGCAGCCACATAATTGCTATGTGGACGCAATCGGCACGAAAGGTGTGGCGCGCATGCACCACGATTTCGCCCAAGCGACGGTAGAGCTACATGGCGTACACGAGACGCTTCACAAGACCGCGCCGTTCAACGACAAAAAACTCAACGTGATGGTCGATGTATTTGGAAAATCGATTTTCGCGGGAAAGAACCTGGGCTTCCCTCAAGCACGGGACAGCGTGGTTGCCTCGGAAGTCAGCTGGGCGATGCTGAATGACGCAATCGCCAATGTGCCACCGGTCCGCGGCACACCGGGGGAAATGGAACAAATCCTCGAGCACCGCCGACGTATGGTAAATGGCTTTGGTCTGCCGGTGCGAACTGCGCAATTGATCGAGACGCCCTAAACACATCTCGACCCTGCGACTTGCTCAGCAAGACTGCCGCAAACGGAACCATTCTTATTCCAGCTCAAACTCCGCAGTATGAAAATCAGTGGTGTTGCCGACCGAATCTTGTGCCCGCAAGTCCACCCGATAGGTGCCCGGCGGGAGCGTATCCAGCGGCAGCTTTAGTCCCACTGGGACCGTCGGATTCCCAGCCTTGATCGAATCCTTTGTGTCGGTGAATCCAACATCGAGTTTCTGCTGACCACTCTTCACATCGACGATGCGATATTCCAAACCGATCTGCGGCGGCTTGTCGCCCGTCAGCAGGGGATCGTAGACCTCGATGTAAGCGGCCGCGGCATCCGATTTCTTGAAATGGTCGGTCGCGGATGGAAATATCTGCATTCCGCGGATGACGAGCGGTTTATTGTCGGCCAGCAACTCTGAGTCGTACGCAGAGTTCAGGTCAGCAACTTTGGCCAGGTTGTTGCTCAGAACAATCGCGCTGATTGCGATTTTCTTGCCGTCGTAGGGAAGGACACTCAGGGGATGATCGAGTTTCCCAAAAGTATCGTTGCCGGAGTTGAAAGCAATGCGAAGGTTGTACGTACCGGGAGAAATGTCGAACTGCTTTTCGTAGCGCAAAGGATTCTTCTGGAACTCGTCCACTTCCTTTTTGCCATCAAGGTCCAGGTTGACCGTGTCGCTGAAGCGGGCGGCCACGCCTCCGTCAGTCCGGTAGGCGATTCCGAGCACATTCACTTCCCCGTGTTGCTTGCCTTTGACTTTCTCGAAGTGTACCGCATTGGAAGGCACTTCCATCACGAGGTCTACCCGCGCCACGTTGGGAGCGGTGTAAAAATATGGGGCCCGCAACGATGCTGTCACGTTCCCTTTCATCTCGCCCGAGGCTCGCGTCTCCAGATTTTTTTCGGTCGTGCTTCCTGCTAGCAGGTCTTGCGGACGAACTTTGCAATAGCCGCTCCGGAAACGTACTTGGGTCCCCCCGCGATCTACGATTTTCACCTTCAGGCTGTGGCAACTACCCTCTACAGAATCGGGCGGCCGATAGCCCAGCAAATAGTATTCGGACTGATCCTTGGCGATGCGTTCCATTCCGCCAAGCAGATCATTTGTGTTTACGATGACGAACCCGCCAGTGCCCTCTGCCAACTGATACAGGAATTGTTGGTTCGACGACACGTTGTCGGGAATCTGCGGAATCAAAACCTGAGGAGGATTAATCGGGGCATAGTTCGTCGGATACGATCCAACCGAACCCACGCGCCCTCCTCCGCCACCGCCCGTGGTACCGCCGCCACCGGTAGAGCCGCCCTTTCCTCCGCCGCCTCCCGAGCCAGATCCTCCGCTACCACCCTTGCCGCCACTTCCTCCGCCGCCGGGCATGCCCCCTCCTCCACCCGGATGGCCACCTCCGCCACCGCCCCCTCCTCCGCCGCCACCACCTCCTCCGACGTGCTGCGGCGGAAGTGCGGGTTCTGCAGCGAACGAGGCGAAGTGCAAGAACGAACTCGCGGCAGAGCCATAAGCAAGAGAAGCCGGGAGCACCCGTGCTGAAGTCAAGCCTTTCTGCTCGCGATCCAGTCGTGCTCCTGTCGAACTCGGCACTGGAGCAACCAACCCTCGAACGTCGACCGGGTACACGGCCACGTTCGCCTTATTGCAGGCGTCGATGACAGCGTTCAGCTCCGATTCGAGTTCCATTGTCATCGGAAAGCCCGCACTCAGGAACACTAGAGTTTTCCGCCCGGGAGCACTGGCAAGTCCCTTGGCCACGTTTCGTAGCGCGAGAAAAACGCTGCGCGCCCCGAAATCCGCCTCGAGTCCAGCGAAGCCGGGACTATCCAGCATTGACGCCGGACTCTGCGGTGGCGCCGTTGACGCCAGATCGGGCGAAGGACCGTTGGGCGACACCGTCGAGAATCTCACCCCAGCTACGACTTTTTTCAGCCGCTCGGGATCGGTCGTGAAATTTTGTGTAATCCGCAGCGTGCCGCCGAATTCAACAATCGCAATCAGATGATCGGGACCTGCGTTGGAATTGATGAACTTCGCAGCTGCCTCCCGAGCCTTCGCCTGGTCCCCAAATTCCATCGTGCTGTTGTCGAAGAACAGGACCAGATAATGCTTATGCGGATGTGCCGGATCCGGATTCGAGTCTTCCCGCGTAAAGCTCGTAACCGCTTGTTCTTTGCCGTCTTCCCAAACCTTAAAGTTGTTGGCGGTGAGATCACGGATGTAGTTCCCTTTCTTGTCAGTGACGACCGTATCCACCAGAACTACACGAGTTTCAACTTTGATCGTCTCGGTGCTATTGGCGCTTGCAGGTTCTTGCGCATGTCCCTTCACCGCGCAAAAGCTCAGCACGCTGGCGATCACGAGAACGCATTTAAACCCAAATCGGGGCAGGTTTTTCATATGCCACCTCTCACGGAATTTCGACCGCACCGTTTTCTGCGGACATGACTTGTTGCAGTGAGTCCCGAGCCACCACACGCACCATGTACCGGCCCGGCTTCACGTCGAAGCTGGATTTCAACGTGATCCCCGAGCCCAGTCTCGCCTGCAGTGTCTCGGTCTTCCATCGCATTTGTATCAATTTTTGATTCCCTTGCAGGAAGTTTCCATTTCGATCGAATACAGCCATTACGACAGTAAGATCATTTTGATTACGGTCCTGGTCTTGCTTGTAGTGAAGACGCTTGACGTCGATGCGTGCCAGAACGGTCAGTTTGGCAGCCTCGTCAGAAGGCTTGAAAAACTCCGTGTGCAGAACGACCGGCAGTTCGTGCAACTCCTCACTGGAGAAAACTTCGTCTTCAATTTCACGCTTGGCTTCATCGGCGGGGTCCAAAGCCTTGCGGGGAGCGTAGTACCCGCGGCGGGCCTGTAAGTCATATTTCTGATGGTTGGCCAACGTGACCTTGAGCGTGTGAAATTTCCCGTCATTCTTCAGGTTCTGGGGAGTGAAACCGAGTACATACCAGTATTCCGGAGCATCGGCCACGCGGCGAAAGCCTTCGTTCATGTCGTTATTGTTTTGGAAAAAAGTGCCACCGGTACTGTTGGCCAAAACTGAAAGAATATCGCTCTCGGCGGATGCAGATTGGGTGTCGAGAGTAACCCGCATTGTAGGCGTGGCGGCCTGTCCCGGCAGATCAACATCTGGGCGGCCGCGTTGACTCGCATCGCCAAAGGGGATCACAACATAAAGCCCGCGAGCATCGAGTGAGCTGATCACGACTTGCCCACGCAACGCAGTGTCGATCAATTCGTTGTAGTCGTATTCGAGCTCTGGCGTCAGAAAACCTGGGGAAACCAGAACCAACGTTCTCTGGCCCGGCATCGCGCTCATTCGACGGACGACGTCTTTGAGAACGCGAAGACCCATCCGGCTTTCCTCTTCGCCGATGTTCAGCGCCTGAGAAGCAAAGCCTTCAATTGCGGGGCCCGCAGTGGCAACCATCTGCAGCGGCAAATTGGCGCATGTTATGTAGTCGTTGATCGCGGCCTGCAAAGCGTTTTGATCGTGCTTATTCACGATGAGATCCGCCGTGTAGACGCTGATATCGGGGCACTTGAGTCCCGATTGCACCTGCGTGGGGCGTGGGAGAACGCTATCGAGCGTCTTGTGCAGTTTGGCTCGATCGTCGGTGAAATCGAGCACAGTCTGCCCTGACGTTGAGAAAATGGCAACCCTGTCGCTGGAGGGTAGCTCGTTAATCCGGCGCTGCGCTGCCTCACGCACGTGGGCTAAATCCCCAAAATTAAGGCGCAGATCGTCAAAAACATAAGCCACGTAACGGGATGGAAAAGCGGGCCCGATACCGGACGGCGGTGGAGTGTTCGCTGGCGCCGGGACTGCCGAAGTCGCGCTTGCGGCAGCAGGCGCGGAAATTCGCTCGGCGTCAAAATTCGAGATTATCTGCTTCTTGCCATCATCAAATAGCTCGAAGTCTTCTTTGCGCAGGTTGCCGATTGCATGCCCAGTCGAGTCCCGCACCACGACCCGCGCCAGCACCAGCCTCACGTTCACTCTGAATTTCGAGGCTTCTGCATCCGCCGGAGTGGTGCCTTCTTCCTTGACCGACATCTCACTGGACTGCTGTTGGCCGGAATTATTGGGGGCAGGAGTTTGGGCGGGCTGTTGTGCGGCGCCAAGGCTCAGTACAGCGCTGAGCCAGAGAAGAATAGACAAGGAACCAGAACGCCGTCGAGTCGTTCGGAAATGGCGGGAATCGCGCGGCAAATTCTTCATGCGACACCGGCAAAGCTCTCTTAGACCACGCTAAGCATAGCAGGTGTTACAGCCAAGATTGTCTAAATTGCCTGTACTGAAAGACATCGGACACCGTGCCAAGGTCACAAAAGGAGCGGGAAACACCACGTGCACGGATGCAAGCCCGAGCGCTCTCCATCTTCAAGCCCTATATAATCGAGTTTTACACCTTTTATGATTCAGACCTTATTCGGCAGCCTCGAAGAAGAGAAGAAAACTGGCTTTTTTGACCGCATGAAACAGGCGGTCACCCGCACTCGTGAAAACCTCACCGAGCGCATCGAAGAAGTCGTCTCGTTTGGAAAAGACATCGACCGGAACACACTCGACGACCTCGAGGCAACGCTCATCGGAGCCGACCTCGGGTCGACCACAACCCAGGAAGTCCTCGGTAAGCTGCGAGAAAAAGCCGATCGTAAACAGATCAAGGATGTCGAAGAACTCAAGCGGTTGCTGAAGGAAGAGCTTCTAGCGATTCTGAGCGCCGCCAATGCCCGCGTCGTGAGCAAAGTTGACGGCACGCCCGAAGTCATTCTAGTGGTGGGAGTGAACGGCACCGGCAAGACCACCACAATCGGAAAGCTCTCCCAGGTATTTCGCTCTCAAGGCAAGAACGTCCTGCTGTGCGCCGCCGATACCTTTCGCGCGGCAGCTATCGAACAGTTGGAGATCTGGGGTCAGCGCACCGGAACCGAAGTTATCAAAACAAAAGCAGGTGGCGATCCGGCAGCGGTATTGTTCGACGCTCTCCAGGCTGCCGTCGCCCGCAAGACGGACTACGTCGTCGTCGATACCGCCGGCCGGCTTCACACCAAGTCCAGCCTAATGGCCGAACTCGACAAGATGCGGCGGACGGCTCAGCGCATCATTCCAGGAGCTCCGCACGAAACTCTGCTTGTGATGGACGCCACCACCGGGCAAAATGGACTGCAGCAGGCCCGTATGTTCACCGAGTCGGCCGGGGTAACGGGCATCGTGCTCACAAAGCTCGATGGCACAGCAAAAGGGGGCGTGGTCGTCGCGATCTGCCGCGAACTCGGGCTGCCCGTCCGATACGTCGGCGTCGGTGAGAAGGCTGGAGATTTGCTGCCCTTTGATCCAAGAGAGTTTGTGGATTCGTTATTTGAATAGGAGTTGTTATGCGAGGTCAGGAGAAGAACTCAAAATTCCGGGCCGTCCTGGACTACCTGAAGCGGTTGGTTGGCAAGCGTCCAGCTCAGCCGGGTGATCCCTTCGCCTATGTAATGGCTCCGGTAGGTCGCGGTCCCAAGGGACGCAGCGGTGCGGCCGTAGCCGACATCGAAGATGATTCCTTTCGCAGCTTTCCGCCGCGAAGATAAGCACTCGGCACGCCAACTCTTCGCCATAGCAGCACGTGGTAGATTCTCTCTGAATGTATCCGCACGCGTCTGACGAGAAGCACCTTCATCGCGCACTTCAATTAGCTGGACAAAGCATCGGCCTCGCTTCGCCCAATCCTTACGTCGGAGCCGTCATTACTGATGCTCACGGCAACGTTCTCGGAACCGGCACGCACACCTACGACGGTATAAAACACGCCGAGATCCTCGCCCTCGAACAAGCTGGCGTGAAAGCACGCGGGGGAACGCTCTACATCAACCTGGAACCGCATTCCTATCAGGGACGAACTCCTCCCTGCACTGACGCTCTGATCAAAGCCGGGATTCAGCGCGTCGTGGCCTCAATGCCCGATCCGAACCCGAAAGTGAGTGGGCGCGGCTTCGAACAGCTGCGTGCCGCCGGTATTCACGTCGAAATCGGAAGACTCGAAGAACAGGCGCGTCGCCTGAATGAGGCATTCGCCCGCTACATTCGGCACGGCACTCCACTCGTGACCTTGAAAGCGGCCATGACGCTCGACGGCAAGATCGCTCCGCCTCCCACGGAAGCCATCGTGGCGCACGCTGGCACTCCTCCCGGAGGTTGGATCACCAGCGATGTTGCCCGGGCTCACGTGCACGAACTCCGGCATCAGAGTGATGCACTTCTGGTCGGGGCGGGTACGATCCTTTCCGACAATCCCCTGTTAACCGATCGGAGCGGAAAGCCGCGACGCCGCCCTTTGTTGCGTGTCGTTCTGGACTCACGTCTGCGTCTGCCCGTCGACTCCAGACTCGTGGGAAGCCTGTCCGCCGGAAACAAGAACGATGTACTGGTCTTCTGCGCCTCCGCAGATGAGCAGAAGAAAGCAGAACTGGAACGATTAGGAGTACGGGTAGAAACCATTCAGGCGTTCGAAGCGGATGGGCGTCCAGATCTGCCGGCAATCCTCCGCCGCCTCGGCCAACTGGAAATGCTGTCAGTCATGATCGAAGGCGGCGCAACCATCAACTGGGCAGCGCTTGCTGCGGGCGTGGTCGACAAGGTTTTCCTTTTTTATGCGCCTAAGATTCTGGCGGGCACAGGTTCGGTCCCCTTCGCAGCCGGCACCGGATTTCGCCACATCAGCCAGGCCGCGCAGGTAAAGCAAGTGCACTTGCATCGCTTCGGTGAGGATTTCGCTGTGGAAGGATATCTGCGGGATCCGTACGGCGAATGAGACAGGTTTATCCACAAAGTCGCAGGCTCTAAAAGAAACAAATCGGAAGATGTACCCGCGCGCTTTCCAAATCCATGACAAGTAGATGATGTCGCCGCCCGCTGGAGTTTATTTCCTTCTGTTACCAAACAACTAGCTCGGTGTATCATCAGTCCCATTTTTTGAATCCAGAGGAACTTCCGGATGAATGCCGCTGCAATGAAAGATCGCAACTCGGAAGCGTGGCCGCAGTTTTATGCCAGAGTCGCCGGCGCCATGTACTTGTTCGTCATCGTCGCGGGCACATTCGCCGAACTCTTCGTCCGCGGACGTCTCGTCGTACAAGGGGACGCCGCAGCTACTGCGCACAACATCCAGGCACATGAGCTCCTTTACCGGCTGGGCTTTTCAGTCGAAGTCCTCTACTGCGCGATCAATCTCCCCTTGTCGCTGATCTTCTACAAGTTGTTTAAGGTCGTTAATAAGAACATCGCGTTGCTGGGAATCTTCTTCGACATTGCGGTTAATTCCATCGAGGCCATCAGCACGCTCGGTCATTTCGCTCCCCTGATCTTGTTGGGAAAAGCCCACTATCTGAGCGCATTCACTCCGGAACAACTACAAGCTGCGTCGTACATATCAATCCAGTTGTTTGAGCATGGCTTTGGTATCTGCCTGGTATTCTTTGGATTCGATTGCTTCACCCTTGCATACCTGATCATCAAGTCGACTTTCTTTCCTCGGTTCATTGGTGTGCTGCTTGCGATCGAAGGTGTGGGATACCTCATCAACAGCTTCACTCTCTTTCTCGCGCCCAGTCTGCAAGCCCGCATCTTCCCCTATTTCGCGCCTACCGCAATCGCGGAAATAGCGCTGGCTTTATGGCTCCTCGTGATGGGAGTGAACGTCCAGCGTTGGAAGGAGCAAGCCGCCACGGCATCGTCATGAGAATCGGAGCGCTTGAGCTGACCATTCGCTCGTCGCACTCACCCGCGAGAAACGTTAAGATATTGAGTTCATCCCGGAGGCATTCATGTTCACAGGCATCGTGGAAGAAGTTGGACGCATCACTCGCATCGAGCAGCGAGGAGAGAATCGGCGCATTACCATCACAGCCGAACGCGCTCCCAAAGAACTCGGCACCGGCCACAGCGTCTCTGTTAGTGGCGTCTGCTTGACGGCCCTAGACATCAAACCCGGCTCGTTCTGCGCCGATCTTGCTCCCGAAACCTGGGTGCGGACTTCCTTCTCCCGCATTCACGAAGGAGCACTCGTCAATCTCGAACTGCCGATGAAGGCCGATGGACGCTTCGGCGGCCACATCGTCCAAGGTCATGTCGACGGTGTCGGTAGGTTGACTTCTTTCGAGCGCATCGCCGACTCCGAGAACTGGTGGTTAACCATCGAACTGCCGGAAGAAATCGAGAAATACACCGTCTACAAGGGATCGATCTCGATTGAAGGTATCAGCCTCACTGTCGCAAAGCTGGAGAGGAATCGCTGTATCGTCGCGATCATTCCACATACTGTCGAGATGACGAACCTGCATTCGCTCAAGCCCGGCGATCCAGTGAATCTGGAAGCCGATCTGATCGCGAAGTATGTCGAGAAGATGATGAAGAGCGAGCAGTCCCAAAGCTCGCTAACAATAGAAGACCTCGTGGAGCAGGGCTTCTAGCTGTATCGAAAGTCATTGCGTGCTGGCCTGCCTGTCTTTGACCGTCAGGCCCCCTTTCAT
>Ga0209168_10000260_pt1 | contig 58143 bp, 53 predicted proteins | sample Coa_R1_FD_187156 | JGI IMG/M metagenome (GOLD analysis project Ga0209168, IMG submission 187156) | Surface soil microbial communities from Centralia Pennsylvania, which are recovering from an underground coalmine fire - Coalmine... | ecosystem: Environmental > Terrestrial > Soil > Unclassified ...
GGCACGTTGTTGATCGTGGTGGAACTGGAAATTCAGCGTCTCGATGGTTGACGTGCGCTCATCCAACGGCTTATGCGTGCTGACCGTCACGATCTCGTTCTGGATCGCCTCCAGCCTCTCCAGAACGGTCGTCTCGATCGTGGTCGCCGCGCTCGCGGCGAGCTGCCCGGCGACAAATGCGTGAACCCTGAATACATCTGCGATGTCCTGACGTCGCACAACCGCGACGCGAAACCCACGCCGGGGCAGCACTTCGATGAGCCCTTCGCCGACGAGCGTGACCAGTGCCTCTCTGACAGGCATCGTGCTCACTCCCAGCCGCTCCGCGATCGCCAGTGGTGCCATCCGCAGGTTCGCCGGGAAGATGCCGCCGATGATGCCGTCGCGGATGTACCGGGCGATTTCATCGCTGAGCCGGCGGTTGGGGAGCAGCGGGAAGCTGAGAAAGGCGTCTACGGGCGTGTGCGCGGCGGGGATGGCATCCGCGCCGGGTTGCGTTCCTGCAGCCAGTTTCGTGATCGGACGGGCCTCCTCGCTGGTAGGGAAATGCAATGGCTCCACCGAATTTCATGATAATTGATCCTCGATCTAAGATCAAGTATCCTACGTTTCGACGAGGGGGACAAACGTGGAGAATCGCTCAGCCCGTTGGCACTTGGACTTCTGCGCAAACGGCGTGAGGGTGGTGGCGCTCGCGCTCGGCCTGGCGGTGGCACTCGCAGTGTCCGCAACGGCAGCCGCGCCGAGCGGCGACTACAACCTGAGCGTGCTGGAGACGACGCCGGGCTTCTTCGACCTGCCGCTCTACGTCGTGATGCATGACGGCTACGCCAAGACCAACCACCTCAATCTGACCCTCGCCCAGTTTCAGACGGGGGGCGGCACAACCTCCCAGGTGTTTGCCGGAGGCACGGGCGACATCATGATGGGAGGCATGGATCTTCCGGTCCGGCTGATGCAGTCGAAGACGCTTGATGTGACCGTGTTGGCCGACATGCTGCAACGCGGCGTGTTCGTGCTGGTGTCGAAGGCTGGCTCCCAGTATCACACGTTGCAGAGTCTGAAGGGCCAGATTGTGGGCATCAGCGGACCGGGCGCGTTCAGCGAGTTCGCGCTCCACGTTGCGCTCAAGAAGGCCGGCATGGATCCGAACGATGTGCAGATCGCCGCGCTCGGCGGCACGCCGGCACAGTACGCCGCCGTGCTCTCGGGCAAGGCCACGGCCGTGCAGCTCCAGTCCCCGATCCTCGAGAACGCGCTCGCACAGCACACCGTGCAGCCGATCTACGACTTCCGGACGGAACAAGGGCTGCAGGCCGGGTTGGTGTTCACCGGGCGCACCGCGGCGATCAGGGCCAATCCGGCTCCCTACATCGCGTTCATGCGTGCCTACCGTCAGGCGCTGCAAAAGATTCGAACCGATCCGGTCTATGCGATGAAGTGGGCGACCGAGGAATGGGGGTCGACGACGCCCGCCGCGAATCTCCAAATCCAGCTGGATTCGTACCTGCGCAACCCCGGAATTTGGTCGCTCGACGGCATCTTCACCGTCGTGATGTACAACAACACGCGCGAGTTGCTGCTGGGCTCGGGGCTGTTCACCGAGCCGGGCTTTCCGACCTACAAGCAGCTCACACAGTACGCGCCGCCGTTGCAGTGACACCGGCGGTTCCGAATCGCCTAGAGCGCGGGAGTGACGCCAACGGCCTTGGGGCGCGATAGAACCGGCGGCGACGCGGGCGGCGGGCCGGTGGCACCGGGCGGGGCCGAGGTCGTCTCCTCGTCCGACACCCGGGGGGCCTCAATCGAGGTGTCGGGCGTCACGGTCCGCTACGCCGCGGCCGCGAGCGCGGGAGGGCGGCACCAGGGCACGCTGGCGATCGACGATATCTCGTTCCGCGTGAGGCCTCAAGAGATCGTGGTCATCGTGGGCCCCAGCGGCTGCGGAAAGTCGACGTTGCTCAAAGCGGTGGCGGGGTTGTTACGGCCCTCCCGAGGCTCGGTGCGGGTGATTCAACCGCAGGCGGCGGCGCCGCGCGTCGGATTCATGTTCCAATCCGACGCGTTGCTGCCGTGGCGGACGGCGGTGCAAAACGTCGAGTTGGCCGTGCGGCTGGCGGGCGAGAGCAGCCGGGTCGCGGCGGCGCGGGCCGTGCACCTCATGCGAGAACTGGGACTCGGCGACTCGTGCGACAAGTACCCGGCCCAACTCTCGGGCGGGATGCGGAAGCGCGTGGCGCTGGCGCGGGCGTTGGCCTACGAGCCGGCGGTCTTCCTGATGGACGAACCGTTCAGCGCGCTGGACGCGAATACGCGCATCCACGTCGGAAACTTCTTTCTTCGGATCGTGGAACGGTTCGGCCAAAGCGTGGTGTTCGTCACGCATGATATCGACGAGGCGGTCGCGTTGGGGGATCGCATCCTGGTGCTGTCTCGCGGACCGGGGCGCCTGGTGGGAACGTTCGACGTCGCACTGCCGCGGCCGCGCGACTACTACAAGAGCCGGTTCGAGGACGGCTTCCGGGAGCTGCAGAAGCGCGTGTTCGATCTGATCGGATAGGCGAGTCGATTCAAGCACAAGGGAGGAGACGCTGTGGCAAAGACGCTCGAGGGTTCGGTCGCGATCGTAACGGGTGCCGCTGGCGGCATCGGGCAAGCCTACGCGAAGGGGCTTGCGGAGCAAGGCGCGGCCGTCGTCGTGGCCGACCTGAACGGAGACGGCGTAGAGAAATTTGCTTCGCAGCTCACCTCGGAGGGCTTTTCCGCGTTCGCCACGACCCTGGACGTGACCGACCCGGCGTCCGCTCAGGCCATGGTGGACCGCACCCTCTCGAAGTTTGGAACGGTCGACATCCTCGTGAACAATGCCGCGGTCATGGCCGAGATCCCGCACGGCGGTCTCAGCGAGATCCCTCTTGATTGGTGGGAGCGGGTGATGCGCGTCAACGGCACCGGGATCCTGATCTGCGCGCGCGCGGTCATCCCCACGATGAAGGCGAAGCGCAGCGGCAAGATCATCAATCAATCGTCCGCGGCGGCGTTCTTGCCCGGCAGCGTGTATCGAATCAGCAAGCACCTCGTGGTGGCGATCACCGCCGGATTGGCCGTCGAGCTCGGCCCCCACAACATCAACGTGAACGCCATTGCGCCGGGGTTGATCGCGAGCGAGGCCGGGTTCCGAGCCGCCGGACCGATCGGCTCACCGCAGCGGACGGCCCGGTACAAGACGATCCCGCACGCCCGTCCGGATCGTCCGCCCACGGATCTGGTGGGCACGCTCCTCCTGTTGGCGTCTCCCGCCGGAGACTTCATCAACGGACAGACCATCAACGTCGACGGCGGGTGGGTCATCCGCCTGTGACGGCGACCGGCCTGCATCGCGGGAACGCGGCGGGCCGCGGCGACGCGTCTCGCGGGTGGAGGGGCGCGCGATGAACCTGCACGTGGGCCTCGGCCTCTTCACCGGGCAGGTGCCCCCCGGCGACGCTCGGTCTGTCGCCGACGAGTATGAGGATATCCTGGCGCTCGCCGGGGTCGCCGAGGAGATCGGGTTCGATTCGTTCTGGGTGTCCGAGCACCACGGCGCGGCCGATTCCTACCTGCCGTCGCTCACGGTGATGCTGGCCGCGGTCGCGGCGGTGACGAAACGCCTGCTGCTGGGGACCGCGGTCGTGCTCGGCCCGTTTCAGCATCCGCTTCGGTTTGCGGAAGATTGTGCCGTGGTGGACCAACTGTCTCGCGGGCGGCTCATCATCGGCATCGGCTCCGGGTGGCGACAGGAAGAGTTCAACGCGTTTGGGATCCCGCTCGCCGAGCGGGCCGGTCGCACCACGGAACTCGTGAAGATCTGCCGGGCGGCATGGGAGCAGGAGCGGTTCTCGTTCCAGGGGCGATACTTCTCGTACGACAACGTGCGCGTCACCCCAAAGCCGTTCGCGCATCTCAAACTGATGCTCGGCGGTCGGGCGCCGGCGGCGCTCGCGCGCGCCGGACGTCTCGCCGACGGGTACATGGGGACGCCGCAGAATCGGATCGCGGAGTTTCGCGCGGACGTCGGTGCCTTCGACGCCGCGGCACGCGGCGCGGGACGGGTTGCGGAACGTCTGTCGGTCGGCTTTCACGTGAACGCGTGGGTGTCCCCCGATGGGGCGATCCCTGAGTCCGTGCGGACGGCGATGTGGCACCAGATCGGAACGTACATGGCGTGGCACGCGGCCGAAGAGAGCGGCAATCCCTCGTCCCCGCTGCCGCCGATCGACGACGGCGTCGTCCGGGCGCGTACGTTCGCGGGCACCCCGGACGACGTGGTGCGTCAGGCCCGTCCGTGGGTCGAGGAATTCGGGCAGCGCGAGCTCCACGTCATCGTTCGACTGCACTACCCCGGCATGCGACGCCAGGATGCGGAGCGGGCGATGCGGCTGTTCGCCGCGGACGTCATCCCCGCGCTCAAGCGGCTTGCCGGCGGCACCCTCCCCTCGCGCTCCGGGGACGATGCCTGAGCCGCGGCCGCGCGTCCGCGGCGGCCGGCGGCATTCCCCGCGGGCGCGGCGGAGCCCGTCGGTCATGCAACCGGTGTGATCGTCAACGTCGTGGACGGATTCGTGCAGCGGTTGCGCGGCACATTCTGAGGGCGGGAGACGCGAGCGTGCACCTTGGAGAGCAGCTGGTCGATCGGTTGATTGCGTACGGGGTCCGGCACGTGTTCGGCTGTCCGGGCGGACAAACGCTCCCGCTCTACAACGGGATCGCCAAGCGGCCCGGGCGAATCGACCACGTGCTCATGCGCGATGAGCGGAGCGCCGCGTACGCCGCGGATGCCTACGCGCGCGCCACCGGCACGCTCGGCGTCTGCGACGCGACCGTGGGACCGGGCGCCAGTAACCTGGTCTCCGGGCTAGTGGAGGCCTACGCGTCGTCGGTTCCGGTGCTCGCCATCGTTTCAGACATCCCGCGCCGCTGGGAGCACCGTCGCCACCTCGGATCGGCGTCGCAGGGCTTTGAGCAGCGGCGGTTCCTCGAACCGTGTGTGCGTTGGTACGGGCGCGTCGAGACGAGCGACAACCTGCCCGACATCCTCCACGCGGCCGTCCGCATCGCCACCTCCGGGCGCCCCGGACCCGTCGTGCTCGAGATCCCCGCCGACGTCTTCTACGGACCGGCCGGCGCCGAGGAGTTTCCCGCCGCGCCGCAGTGGGCGGCGTTTCCCCGGCTCGGGCCTGCTCCAGACCCGGCGGCGGTGGAGCAGGCAACCGCCCGACTGCGGGCCAGCACGACGCCGATCATCGTCGCCGGGGGCGGCGCGCTGCGGGCCGGCGCCGGGCCGGATCTTCAGGCGCTGGCGGAGACGCTGCGGTGTCCGATCGCCACCACGGTCACCGGGAAGGGGGTCATCCCGGAAACCCACCCTCTGTCCGTCGGCGTGACCGGGTCGTTTGGTATTCCGATGGCCAACGCGCTGCTCGCGGAGAGCGATTGCGTGGTGTTCGTCGGCACCAAGGTGGGACAGTCCGCGACGCTCTCCTGGACGCTCCCCGCGCCGGGCACGCCGGTGATTCACCTCGACATCGACCCCGAGGAGATCGGCAGGAACTATCGAGACTCGATCGGGATCGTGGCGGATGCGCGGCTCGGGGCCCGCGGTCTCGTCGACGCGCTCCGCCACGCGCAGGTGAACAGCGCGTGGGACCGTGAGCGCATCGGCGCCATGCGCCGCGAGTGGTGGGAGGGTCCGATCGTCTACAAAGAAGCCCCGAAACCCGGCATTCTGAAACCGCAGGACGTGGTGCGGGTCGTCGGGGCGCTCATGTCAGACCGCGACGTGCTGGTGACGGACGCGAGCCTCGCGTCCGGTTGGGGAGCCAGCCGCTGGCAGGCCAAGACCAGCGGCCGCCGGTTCTTCGCTCCGCGCGGCCTGGCCGGCCTGGGGTGGGGTCTCCCCGCGGCGATCGGCGTCGCTGCGGCCATGCGAGACCTCGAGACCCACGGCCGGGTCGTCTGCCTCGCCGGCGACGGCGGGTGGGCGTACTCGATGGCGGAGGTGGAACCGGCGGCGCGCATGGGCCTGCCGATCGTCTCGGTGGTGCTCAATAACAGCAGCCTCGGCTGGATCAAACACGTCGCGGCCAGTCGATTCGCCCAGGAGATGGTGTCGGAGGGCTTTCTCGACGTCAAGTTCGCGGACGCTGCCGGGGCGCTCGGCGCCACCGCGGAGCGGGTCGACGCCCTGGACCGCTTCGAGGCCGCGTTTCGCGCCGCCGTGCGGGACGAGACGTCCCGTCCGTGGGTGATCGAGGCGCGGTCGTGCGACGTTGAGACGCCGGTGCTCCAACCTCCGGCGGGCACCGCGCGGGGCGGATATTGAACGGATCCGCCCGATGTGCGAGATCGGCCTCGGGCGCGCGCCGCGGTGTGCGCGCGGCACGCACCTGCGCGTTCGCGGCCCAGGCGGGCGGTCGGCCGGCGACGTTCACACGAAAAAGGAGTCGACGATGTCGCTGAGGACGGAACCCGAGAGCGTGCCGAACGAGCCGCCGGTCGAGGGGAACGCGAGCCCCGCCGGGACGCCGCTGGTATGGAGACTGTGGTCTCGGGACGCCGCGCTCCGGGTCGGCATCCTCGCCGTCGTGCTCGCGACGTGGCAGTGGTTTGGGGAGTACCTGATCGGTGTCAACTGGGTCAGCAGCCCCTCGCTCGTGTTTCAGCGACTGGTCAGCATGACGCGGGACGGATCGCTGGCGCGCAATACGGGCGCGACGTTGCAGGAAACGCTGCTCGGGTTGATCGCCGGGATCCTGCTCGGGGTCGTAGGCGGGATTCTCATCGCGCGCGCACCGACGGCGGTCGCCAAGGCCATCGACCCGTATCTGATCGGAGTCTACAGCCTGCCGCGGGTGGCGCTCGCGCCGTTCTTCATCCTCTGGTTCGGCATCGGGTTGGTGTCGAAGGTGGTGCTGGTCGTCTCCGTCGTGGGGTTCGTCGTCCTCTTCAATGTGCGGACGGGGATGGAGTCGGTCGACGTCGACATCATGGATGCGCTGCGGAGCATGCGCGCGAACCGATGGGAGATGATCCGCTACGTCATCATCCCGTCGTTGGTGCCATGGATCCTGTCGTCGGTCAAAATCGCCGTGGGGATCGGGTTCGTGTCCGCCGTGGTCGGTGAGATGGTCGGGTCCACGAAAGGGTTGGGGTGGTACGTCACGCAGTCCCTGAACCAATTCGACATGACCGGCGGCGTGACGTCGCTGATCATCATGGCGGTCCTGGCGCTGATCCTGTACAGCATCGTCGGGGCCATCGAGCGGCGCGTGTGCCGCTGGCAGGCCAGCTCCACCGCGGCGAGGACGGTGCCGATGTGAACCGGGTCCGTCCGACCGTCGCGCAGGCGGGCGGCCGCTCGCGCGCCGGCGTCGAGTGGCTGCTGCGGCAGGATGGGCGCACGGCCACGGTGATCGGGCCCCGAACGCCGCAGCCACTGCAGGCCTCCGTCGACGCTGTGGACGTCGCCCTCGATCACGCGATCCTCAACGACGTGGACGCGATCGTTCCCCCGGACTCGGCGTTCGCAGACGTTCGCGACACGTCCGGTTGGTACGTGGGCCCTCTGACGGACGCCGGCTGATACGCACGCGCTCGCCGCGGCGGCTCCATCGGTGGATCGGCGCCGCCGGGGTCCGACGGAAGGCCCCTCCGCGGCGGGCACGGGTGCCGGCGTCCCCCGGGGGTCGGCAGTCGGCGGAGCGGGGAAGGGTTTTCAGGAGGACTGGCATGGGTGACGAGACGATCGCGGCCCGGCTGGGCAAACTCGAAGACGAGCGGGACGTCGTACGAACCTTGTATCGGTACGGGCACGCCCTCGACTATGGGCCCGAAACCGCGTTCCTGGACGTGTTTACGGAACACGGCACGTGGACACGCGTCGCGGGGCGGAAGCCCGCCCGCAGCTTCGAGGGGACGCACGGACTGGCCCAGATGTTTCGCGATCACACGCACGCGCCGGAGTTCTATCACAAGCACGTGGTGGTCAACCCGCAGGTCGACATCGACGGGGATACGGCGACGGCGCTCAGCTACCTGATCTTCGTCAATGACCACCCCGACGGGCCGTACATCCGGGCGTTCAGTCGCTGCCGGGACCGGCTGGTGAGATGCCCCGACGGGCGGTGGCGCATCGAAGCGCGCAGGGCGGAACTGGAGTCCTGGGCGGACCGGGACTTCCCTCCGGCGCCGTGGACGACCCTGCCGCCGGAAGTCCGATAAGAACACGCCGGGTGGAGACGCGAATCATTCTCGACGCGAACAGGGGGAGTTGTAAAGATGAGTCAGCGGTCCGGCAAGCGAGCGGTGGTTGGCACGATCGATGCGGGCGGCGTGTACTGCTCCCGCGCGGCCGCGGGAGGAGGCTTTGTCTTCCTCGCCGGCACCGCGATGGACGAAACGGGGCGGCTGGCCGACGCCGCGAAGCCTGCACCGCCGTACGAGTACTCGGACGCCGCGCAGGCGCGGGCGCAGACGCGGTACCTCTTCGGGAGATACCGGGACCTGCTCCCGACGATCGGGTCCTCCATCCTCGACATCGCCCAGCTCGAACAGTACGTGAAGCTGAAGGTCCACACGGACGGGTACTTCAAGGTGGCCCTCGGGCCCGAGTTCATGGACAAGTCCCGGCCGGGGGGCGCGACGGCGGAGGTCGGGCGGTACGTTCCCGACGAGGCAGTCATCAGCATCACGGGTCTGGCGATCGTTCCGGACGAGGCCTCGGGGCTGACCAAGAGCTACCCCGGGCTCGATCCCTCAAAGCCTGCTGGCCAATTCCCCGAAATGGTCGCGGCCGGCCCGTACCTCTTCACGACGTACTATCCCACGGACAGCAAGACCGGGATCCATCCGTCCGTTCGGACGGAAGATTGGAATTGGCGGGGGAGCGAGATCCGCAACGAGGCCGAGTACGGCGTCGAGGTCATGAAGACGCGACTGGCCGCCGTGGGGGCGTCCCTCGCCGACATCGTGGACTACACGCTATTCTTGGCCGACGCCCGCGATCTCTACGAGTTCGACCTGGCCTTTGGTCAGGCGCTGGGCCAGCCCGCGCCGACCCGGACCGTCATCCCGGCACACGGATTCGCGAACCCGCGGCGAGAGGGCGCGGTCGGTCACGCCCAGGGCGCCCTCCGCATGGAGGCGCAGTTTAGGTGCCTGCGGCCCGGGCACGGCGGCGAGAAGGTCGTCGTTCCGGGGCCGGGCGCGGGGTTCGGGTATCAATCCGCCGCGATGCGCGCCGGGCCGCTCCTCTGGATGTCGAGCCAGGTCGCCGACCAGGAGCACCGAGGCGCCGGTGCCGCGCGGGAAATCACCAATATCTTTGAGAAGATTGACACGACGTGCCGGAACGGCGGCACGACCCTCGGAAATCTCTTGAGGCTTCGGGCGCTGGTGACGCGACCGGACGACGCGCTGGCTGTCTACGCGGCGCTGCGGCGCGCCGTGCCGAGCGATCCGCCGGCGGTGTGCGTCGTGGTCGTGCCCTCGCTGTACGTGAGTGGATGCTCGATCGCGCTGGATGCGGTCGCGTACGTCGACCACACGTGACCGCGCAAATGGACGGAGAACGACTCGGCGCCGGAGGGGCTCATGAGCATTGAGCTGACGGACGACCAGCGGCTGATCTGCGAGGCCGTGCGGGACCTGTGCGCCAAGTATCCGGACGCGTACTGGCGGACGCTGGACGAGACCAGCGCCTACCCCGACGCGTTCATCGAGGCGCTGTCCGCGGGCGGCTGGCTCGCCGCGCTGATCCCGGAGGCGTACGGCGGCACCGGCCTCGGGATCATGGAGGCGTCGCTGATCCTCGAGGAGATCAACCGCTCGGGCGGCAACGCCGCCGCCTGCCACGCGCAGATGTATATCATGGGGACGCTGCTGCGCCACGGCAGCGAGGCGCAGAAACAGCGGTGGCTGCCGGCGATCGCGTCGGGCGCGCTGCGGTTGCAGGCGTTCGGCGTCACGGAACCGGGCGCCGGTTCGGAGACGACGCGGATCCAAACCTCCGCGGTGCGGCGGGACGACCGCTACGTCGTGAACGGGCAGAAGGTGTTCATCTCGCGCGCGGAGCACTCGGACCTCATGCTGCTGCTCGCGCGGACGACCCCGTACGACGAGGCCGCGGACAAGACGCGCGGGCTGTCGGTGTTCATGGTGGACCTCAAGGAGGCCGTGGCGCGCGGGGCGATCCAGATCAAGCGGATCCGGACGATGCTGAATCACCACACGACCGAGCTGTTCCTCACCGACCTCGAGGTGCCGGCCGAAAACCTGATCGGTGAGGAGGGGATGGGGTTCCGCTACATCATCGACGGCTGGAACGCGGAGCGCATTCTAATCGCGGCGGAGTCGATCGGGGACGGGCGGTGGTTCATCGAGCGGGCGACGAAGTACGCGACGGAGCGCGTCGTGTTCGGGAAGCCGATCGGGGCGAACCAGGGCGTGCAGTTCCCGCTCGCGCTGGCGCACGCGCACCTCGAGGCGGCGAACCTGATGCGGTTCCACGCGGCGGCGCTGTTCGACCAGGGGAAGCGGTGCGGGGCGGAGGCCAACATGGCGAAGCTGCTCGCCGCGGACGCGGCGTGGGAGGCGGCGAACGCCTGCCTCGACACGCACGGCGGGTTCGGGTTCGCCGCGGAGTATGATGTCGAGCGGAAGTTCCGCGAGACCCGCTTGTACGCCGTGGCGCCCGTCAGCAACAACCTCGTGCTCGCCTACCTCGGCCAGCACGTGCTGGGCCTGCCCCGGTCCTACTGATTGGCCCGCCGCCGCGCGGGCACGCGGAGGGGAGGAACGGGATGACGCGGACGATCGCACAGGGCCGCTACTACGAGGACTTCCACGTGGGGGACGTGTACGAGCACCCGTACGGGCGCACGGTGACCGACGCCGACAACATCTGGTTCACGAACCTGACACTCAACACGAACCCCCTGCACTTCGACTACGCGTTTGCCGCGCAGACGGAGTTCGGCCGGCCGCTGGTGAACAGCTGCTTCACGCTGGCGCTCGTCACGGGGATGTCGGTGATCGACATCAGCGAGAACGCGTTCGCGAACCTCGGCTGGGACAAGGTCCAGCTGCCCGCGCCGGTGTTCGTCGGGGACACGCTGTACGCGGAGAGCGAGGTGCTGGAGATGCGCGAGTCGCGTTCGCGACCGACGGTCGGCGTCGTGCGGTTCCGCACGCGCGGCTACAAACAGGACGGCACCGTCGTGATCGAGTACGAGCGGACGATCATGGTGTACAAGCGCGGGCAGTCCCCCCGCCGCGCGCGTCCCCGCCCGACGGGCGCGGCGTAGCGCGATGCCGGGCATCCTGGACGGGGTCCGCGTCCTCGATCTCACACGGAACTTCGCCGGGCCGTGCTGCACGCAGATCCTGGGCGACCTGGGCGCCGACATCGTCAAGGTCGAGCGCCCCGGGCCCGGCGACGACACGCGGGACTGGCGACCGCCCGACTGGAACGGCGTCAGCACGTCGTTCATGGCCTTCAACCGCAACAAGCGCAGCCTCGCCGTGGACCTCGACGCCCCGGACGGGCAGGCGATCGTCCGCCGTCTCGCGCTGCGCGCAGACGTGCTGGTCGAGAGTTTCCGGCGCGGTAGCCTGGCGAAGCGGGGGCTGGACTACGAGCGCGTGTCCACCGAGAATCCCCGGGTCGTGTACTGCTCGATCAATGGGTTCGGTTCAACGGGGCCGCTCCGCGACCGCCCGGGGTACGACCCGGTCGTCCAAGCCTACTCCGGCATCATGAGCATCACCGGGGAGCCGGGCCGGCGTCCCCTCCGCACCGGACCGTCGATCGTGGACATCGGCACCGGGATGTGGTGCGGGCTGGCCGTGGTCGGTGCGCTGTACGCCCGGGAGCGAAGCGGACGGGGTGCGAGGATCGAGAGCAGCCTGCTCGAGACCGGCGTTGCGTGGGTCGGCTACCACTTGATCGGGTACTTCGCCACGGGCCGGGTGCCGGGACCGGTCGGGTCGAGCGCGTCGATGATTGCGCCGTACGAGGGCTTCGCCACCCGCGACGGGCACCTCCAACTGGCCGCCGGGAACAATGCGATCTTCGCTCGATTGTGCCGCGTGCTCGATCTGACGGAGTTGCCGACCGACCCGCGGTTCCGCACCAATGCGGACCGCGTCGCGCACCGCGAAGCGTTGCACGAGATCCTGGAGGCGAAGTTCGTCACGCGGTCCGCGCGGGAGTGGGAGGAGACGCTCTCGGCCGAGGAGGTGCCGTGCAGCTGCGTCCGCAGGCTCGACGAGGTCACGCGGGATCCGCAGGTCGCGGCCCTCAGCATGTTCCCGTCCGTGCCCCACCCGGCGATCCCGGACCTGCGGCTCGTCGACCAGGCGTTTCGAATCGACGGCGACCGGGCGGCGCGGCTCGACCCGCCCCCGAGCGTGGGCCAGCACACCGACGAGATCCTCGCCGACTGCGGGTACGGGGCTGCGGAGATCGCGGACCTGCGGGGGCGCCGGGTGATCGGATAGCGGCGTCAGGCCGCTCCGCCCCAGCGGATCGTGCACGCGCCCCACGTGTAGCCGGCGCCGAACGCCACCATCACCCCGAGGTCGCCGACGCGCACGCGTCCCGCCTGGACGGCCTCGTAGAGCGCGACCGGAATCGACGCCGCCGACGTGTTCCCATACCGCTGCACGTTGACGAAGAACTTGTCCATCGAGACGCCCAGTCGGACCGCGACGGAATGGATGATCCTGAGATTGGCTTGGTGAGGAATGACGAAGGCGAGGTCTTCCGCGGCGAGATGCGCGCGGCGCAGGGCCTCCGCCGCCGCCTTGGGCATCGTCTGCACCGCGAATTTGTAGACCTCGGGTCCGTTCATCGACAGATAGTGATCACCGCGTTCGACCGTCTCGTGCGACGCGGGGAGCCGGCTGCCGCCGGCCTTGAGGTTGAGATGATGCCGTCCCTCGCCGCACCCGCCGAGCGCGAACGACAGAAACCCGCTCCCCTGTTTGGCCGGGCGCAGCACGGCGGCACCCGAGGCGTCGCCGAAGAGCACGCACGTCGAACGATCACGCCAGTTCGTGATGCGGGAGAGCGTGTCGGCCCCGACCACGAGGACCGTCTGCGCCTGGCCGGACACGATCGCGCCGTGCGCGACGCTGAGGGCGTAGACGAAACTCGAGCAGGCGGAGGAGACGTCGAGGCACCCCACGGTGCGCGTCCCGAGCCGTTCCTGAAGCAGGCACGACACGTTTGGGAACGACATGTCGGGAGTGGCCGTGCCGACGATGATCAGATCGAGATCGCTGGGGCCGACACCGGCGGCTTCGAGAGCTTCCTTTGCCGCGCCGAGGGCGAGGTCCGAGGTGGCCTCTCCCGCCTCAGCGATCCGGCGTTCCTCGATGCCCGTGTGACTGCGGATCCACTCGTTGGTCGTGTTCACCGTGACGGCGAGGACATCGTTGGTCAGGACGTGCTCGGGAACGTACCGTCCCAACCCCACGATGGTGGATCCGGTCTCCATGAGCGGTGCCTCCGTCGTGCGTGCGTCTGGTCGGCGCCGTGACGTCGGGGGCACGGCTGCGTCCCGTTGGAGCCCGGCCGGGGCCGCGTCCTTCGGAGATCGTCACGCCCGTTCCGGCCGTCTCTCGGGCCCCGAAGCGTTTCGTCGGACAGCGCAGGCGCCGCGAATCCATCCGGAGCCCTTGGGCGCGTTGCGCGGCGGTGAGCTCTGACGCGTTCGGGCGGCGGAGAGCCGACCCCCACCAAATTCAAAGCGTATCGTATTTCGAGGACCCGCACAAGGGCTCGCAGGCGATCCGTGACAAACGCCGCGCGATGGCAGAGGAGCCGTTTGCCCCTCGCCAGAACCCAGGCGCGGACGGGCGTACGGAAGACCGCTCCGTTGGAGGGGAAACGTGAGCTTGTACTACGAGGACGTCGAGATCGGACAGGTGTTCGAGAGTCCCGGCAGGACGATCACGGAGGCGGACGTGGTCGCGTTCGCCGCGCTCTCGAGCGACTGGAACCCGATCCACACCGACGCGGAGTTCGCCAAGGCAACACCGTTCGGGCAGCGAATTGCCCACGGCAACCTCTGCATCGCGATCGCGATGGGACTGGCGGTTCGACTCGGTCTGTTTACCGAGACGACGATCGCGGTGCCTGGGCTGGAGTGGTCGTTTAAGGCGCCGGTTTTCATCGGCGACACCGTTCACGTCCGGATGCGGATCGCGGGGAAACGGCTGACGTCGAAGGGGGACCGGGGGCTGCTGGAGCGCCGGATCCAACTCGTGAACCAGCGCGGCGACATCGTGCAGGAGGGGACCGCGCCCCTGCTCATCAAGGTGCGGTCGCCCAAGAGGGAGGGGTGACGTGGATCCGCTGTTGCACGACCGGGTCTCGTTGATCACAGGCGCGGCGTCGGGGATCGGCCGGGCCGTGGCCCTGCGATTCGCGGCGGAGGGCAGCGACGTCTTTGTGTTCGACCTGAACGAGTCCGGAGCGCGCGAGACCGCGGACGCGGTGCGCGCGCTCGGGCGCCGCGCGGGCAGCGCGCGGGTCGACGTGTCCGACGCGGCGCAGGTCGAGTCCGGCGTGGCGGACGCGGAGGCGGCGTTCGGCCGGATCGACGTCCTCGTAAACAACGCCGGCCTCACGCGCGACTCGACGATCGCGAAGATGGCGGAGCCCGACTGGGACCTGGTGTTGGACGTGCACCTGAAAGGGACGTTCCTGTGTACCCGGGCGGTCGGCGCGCGGATGCGCAAGGCGGGGCGCGGCGCGATCGTGAACCTGTCCTCGATCTCCGCCAAGTTCGGCAACTTCGGCCAGGCGAACTACGCGTCCGCCAAGGCGGGGATCGTCGCGCTCACGAAGGTGACGGCGCGCGAGTATGCGCGCTATGGCGTGCGCGCCAACGCGATTCAGCCGGGCATCATCGACACCGCGATGACGCGTGTGCTCGGGGAAGAGGTGCTCGCGAAGCGCGCCCAGGAGACCCCGCTCGGCCGCATCGGGCGGCCGGAGGAGGTCGCGAACGTCGCACTGTTCCTGGCGAGCGACCTCGCAAGTTTCGTCACGGGGGTCGTCATCGAGGTGACCGGCGGGCGTCATATGTAGCCCGCGGCGGTCGCACAGGGCCCGGCCCGCGCGCCGGAGAAGGCTACGGCGGACGACTCACCCTTCCGCCGAGGTGCCCGGGATGGACGACCTGAACGCGTTGAAGACCAAGGTGTGCGCCGAAGTCGATGCGATGCGCGAGACGTTCGTCTCGCTGAGCCGGCGGATTCACGCAACACCCGAACTCGGGTTGCAGGAGCACCAGGCGGCGGAGTGGCTCACCGGGCTCCTCCGCGAGCACGGCTTTGCGGTGACGCAGTCGGTCGCGGGCATGGAGACGGCGTTCCGCGCCCAGGTGAAAGGGGCGCAGGCGCGACCCCACGTCGCGCTGATCGCCGAATACGACGCGCTCGCCGGCGTCGGCCACGCGTGCGGCCACAACCTGATCTGCATGGCGAGCGTCGGCGCGGGGGTGGCGCTGCACCGCGCGATTCCGAAACTGCCCGGCACACTCACGGTGCTCGGCACGCCCGCCGAGGAGACGATGGGCGGCAAGATCCCCATGGTCGACCAGGGCGTGTTCGAGGGCGTGGACGCGGCGATGATGTTCCACCCGTCGCGGAACAACTGGTGGGTCCGCGGCGCGCTCGCGGCGCAGGGGCTGACGGTGACGTTCCACGGGAAAGCCTCGCACGCCGCCGCGGCGCCCGAGAAGGGCATCAACGCGCTGAACGCGCTGCTGCTGACTTACCACGCCATCGACTCGCTCCGCCAGCACGTCACGAGCGACGTTCGCATCCACGGGATCATCACGAAGGGCGGCGACGCCCCGAACGTCGTGCCGGCGCTGGCCCAGGGCGAGTTTCTGGTGCGCGCAAACACCCGCCCGGCGCTCGTGGAGGTGATGGCGCAGGTCAAGCGCTGCGCGGAGGGCGCCGCCGCGGCGACCGGCGCGCGGGTGGAGTTTGAGCAGGGGCTCGTGTACGCCGAGCGCAACAACAGCCCGGTGCTCGCAGGATTCTTCGGCGAGAACATGGAGCGCCTCGGCGTCCACGGCGACCAGCCGCCCGCCCAGGGCGGCGTCGGATCATCCGACATCGGCAACGTCAGCCTGGTCGCGCCGACGATCCACCCGTACCTCTCGATCACCGACGACGCGGCCGGCCACACGCCGGAGTTCCGCGACGCCTCGACCTCCGAGCGGGGGTACGCCGCGATGCTGAACGCCGCCAAAGGCCTCGCGATGACGGCCCTGGACGTGATGTACAGGCCGGGCGCGGTGGAGGAGCTGTGGACGGCGTTCCGGGTGAGCCAGCGCGGATGATCGTGGCCGGCGCGGGGATCGTCAGGCGCTGCCCCGGCGTTCCACCAGGTAGAGCGACGCACGGCATCTGACACGCACCCGGAGGCATCCCGTTGGCCAAGGAATCTCTGTCCCGTCCCGCCCCGTCCACCACCGCACCGTTTCTGTATCGCCCCCTGCGCATCCGGGGCGTGACGCTCCGGAACCGGATCGTCGTCTCGCCGATGTGCCAGTACTCGTGCGAGCGCCGCGACGGGATCGCGACGCCGTGGCACCTCGTGCATCTCGGCACGCGCGCCGTCGGCGGCGCCGGGCTGGTGTTTACCGAGGCATCGGCCGTCACCCCTGAGGGCCGGATCGCTCCCGAGGATCTCGGCATCTGGTCCGACGCCCATGCGGAGGCGCTGGCGCCGATCGCGGCGTTCGTCACATCGCAGGGGGCCGCGGTCGGCATCCAACTCGCGCACGCCGGCCGCAAGGCGAGCACCGCGCGCCCGTGGGAGGGCGGCGGCGCCCTCACCGACGCGCGGGGCGGGTGGACGCCGGTCGGGCCCAGCGCGGTCCCGTTCAGCGACACCTACCGGACGCCCCGGGAGATGAGCGAGCGCGACATCGCCGGCGTCGTTCGGGCGTTCGCGGACGCCGCCGAGCGGTCGAAGCGGGCGGGGTTTCAGGTGATCGAGCTGCACGCCGCGCACGGCTACCTGCTGCACGAGTTCCTTTCGCCGCTGGCCAACCGCCGCACCGACCGGTACGGCGGCAGCTTCGAGAACCGGACGCGGGCGCTGCTCGAGGTCGTGGACGCCGTGCGCGGCGTGTGGCCGGAAGACCGGCCGCTGTTCGTGCGGATCTCGTCCACCGACTGGGTCGACGGCGGGTGGGACTTGGACCAGAGCGTCCGTCTGGCTGCGACCCTCGCGGCACGTGGCGTGGACGTGATCGACGCGTCCGGCGGCGGGATGTCCCCGGCGCAGCAGATCCCGCTGCGACCCGGCTACCAGGTGCCGTTCGCCGAGCGCGTCCGGCGCGAGGCCGGGGTCGCCACGATGGCGGTCGGTCTGATCACGACCGCGGAACAGGCGGAAACGATCCTGGCCGAAGGCCAGGCGGACTTGGTGGCGATGGCGCGGGAGCTGCTCCGAAATCCCTACTTCGCATTGCACGCGGCGGCATCGCTCGGTCATCCCGAGGGCGCCGTCTGGCCGCCGCAGTACGTCCGCGCACGGCCGTAGCCGGCGCGGCGCGGGGCGCGCGCCGCGAACCGCATCACGACAGGGAGGATCGCGCCATGCCGTCTTGGGAAACGCGCGGCATCGACAGTGTGCCGAGCCCGCGCACGGTTGAGGAGTCGCTCGCCCGGCTCGACGAGATCGTCAGGTCCGCCGGGCTCACCGTGTTTGCCCGTATCGACTTCAGCGGCGACGCGGCGCGTGCGGGACTCACGATGCGCCCCGCCCAGCTGCTGCTGTTCGGAAACCCGAAGGCCGGGACGCCGCTCATGGTGGCGGCGCCAAGCGTTGCGCTCGACCTCCCGTTGAAGGCGCTCGTGTGGGAGGACGCCGAGCGGCACGTCTGGATCTCGTACAATACGCCCGCCTACCTGAAAGAACGGCACAGCGTGCCCGACGACTTGATCGGGAACATCGCGGGGATCGCGGCGCTGGTGCGGCGCGCGGTCGCGTAGGCGTTGCGGGATCTATGCAGACGTTGACGACCCTGGACGACATCCGAGCCGCCCGCGCGGTCATCCACGGGCGGGTGCACCGGACGCCGCTCTTCACCTCGCGAATCCTCGGCGAGCGCGTCGGGGTACGGCTGTTTCTCAAGGCGGAGAACCTCCAAAAGACGGGGTCGTTCAAGCCGCGGGGCGTGCTCAATAAGCTGCGGCACCTGTCGGACGACGAGAAGCGCCGCGGCCTGATCACGATCTCGGCCGGCAATCACGCGCAGGCGCTGGCGTACGGGGCGGCCCTGGAAGGGTTGCGCGCGACGGTCGTGATGCCCGGTCACGCGAGCGCGACGAAGGTCGCGGCCTGCCGAGCGTACGGTGCCGAGGTGGTGCTCGGCGGCACCATGCACGAGGCGTTCGAGAAGGTGCACGAGTTGCGGGACGCCCGCAACCTCACGCTCGTGCATCCGTACGACGACCCCGCCATCATCGCCGGCCAGGGGACCGTGGGGCTCGAGATCCTCGAGGACCTGCCCGACGTGGACGCGGTCGTCGTCGCGATCGGCGGCGGGGGGTTGATCTCCGGCGTGGCCGCCGCCGTCAAGCTGAGCCGGCCCGGCACGCGCGTGATCGGCGTGGAGCCGGAAGGCGCGCCCACGCTCTGGACGGCCCTGCAGCACAACGCGATCACCCGCCTCGAGTCGGTGAACACCATCGCCGACGGCCTGACCGCGCCCGTCGCGGGGGAGTGGACGTTCGCCGCGGTGCGGCGGTTCGTGGATGAGGTGGTGCTGGTCTCCGACGCGGAGATCGGCGGGGCGACGGCGGCGGTGCTGCAGTACGCCAAGTTGCTCGTGGAGCCGGCCGGGGCCGCCGGGCTGGCCGCGCTCTTGTGCGGGCGGATCAGGTTCCCTGCGGGCGCCCGCGTCGCCGTCGTCTTGAGCGGCGGCAACGTGGACTGGAAGGTGCTGCAGAGCTTATTCTAGGGCGCGCGCCTAGGGGTGACGATCCAGGAACGCCGCGATCGCGCGCACGGCCCGGTCTGGAGCCTCCTCCTGCAGGAAATGGCCGACATCCTCGAGTTCGTGGGTCACCGCGTGCGGATACTGTCGCTGCCAGCTTCGCAGCACCGCGGGGGTCAGCACAGGATCCCGCATGCCCCAGAGGAGCAGCACCGGGATGCGCGCGAACGCGGCCAGCCCCGCTTCGATCCGCTTCATCTCCGCGTAGGATGGGTCGGTCTCCGCGACGGGAATGTCCCTCGTCCAGCACACGAGCGCCAGGCGCGACGCCGGGGTAGGGAATGGCGCGAGGTAGGCATCCAGGACCGCGGGCGTGAGCCGTTCGCGGTGATAGGTGGTTCCGACAAGGGCCGTCTCCACGTAGCCGTTCTTGTCGAGCACAAACCGTTCGCCTTTGCTCGACCGGATGATCTCGAGCAGGCGCGGCAGCGGCCCGCCGGGCCACGGTGCCGAGGCCCACGTGTTCATGAGAACGAGGCGCTTGATGCGTGCCGGATGCCGGATCGCGAATCCGAGCCCGACCGGCCCGCCCCAGTCGTGGACGACGAGCGTGATGCGGTCGAGGTCGAGCGCGAGCAGGAGGGTCTCCAGATTCGCCCGGTGATGTTCGAGCCGGTACGGATACGGCGCGCCGGGGACATCCGATTTGCCCATTCCCATGTGATCCGGCACGATGCATCGCGCGCGGCGCGCCAGCGTCGGGATGAACGCGCGGTACAGGTAGCCCCACGTCGGATCGCCGTGCAGCAGGACGATCGGCTCGCCCGCGCCCTCGTCGACGAAGTGCATCTCGAAGCCGTTGATCGTGCGGTACCGCGGCGCGAACGGGAACGCGCCGCCGAACGTGTCATCCGCGAGGCCGCGCATGCGCGTGTCGCTCCCTCCGGCGGCGGGGGTGCTCGTGTCTGCTCTCTTTTCAGGGTGGCGGGGCCGCGTCGCGATCGACCCTGAGCGCCCCGCAGCGTTCCCCCAGCCCGCCCGGTCTCGGCGCGTGCGACCCGGCGTCCGGGCATCGAGATCGCCCCGCCGTCAGTGGCCCATCACGCCGATTTCGAAGACCTGGTTGTAGAAGAGCAGCTTGCTGTCGAGTTGGATGTAGAAGAAGATTCCGAGTTGGCGATAGATGAGGATCTTGTTCTTGCGTGCGTTATCGACCGCGACGGTTGAGGGCGCACCCAGAGCCGCCCGCACCTCCGCTTCAGAGCTCCCGATGTGCACGTTCTTCAGGGTGGCAAATCGCGTATCGTTGAGCGCCCAGAGTCGATCCACCATTCCGCCCTTCGTCACCTCGGCGCCGATGCCGTCGTTCCGCGGGGGCTGGTACCAGCGTACGATCGTTGCGCCGCCGTTCTGCTGGTTCGTGCTCGCGGGTGACCCAAGAGCCGACCGCGCCTCCTCGACTCGCATCCCGAGTTTTGCCGCGCCGATGCGCTGCCCCGGCACGATGACGAAATGGTCCGCTGAAACCGGGACCGACGCCGCCGCCGCGGTCCGCGGTGGCGGCGGAGCCGGCGGTGCTGTCCGCGGCGGTGTCGGAGCCGGCGGTGGTGTCCGCGGCGGTGTCGGAGCCGGCGGTGGTGTCCGCGGCGGTGTCGGAGCCGGCGGCGGTGTCCGCGGCGGCGTCTGCACCTGGGTCGGCGCGGGAGCGGGTGGCGGCTCCTGCGGCGGGGCTGTGGTTGGGGAAGGCGGTACCGACGCTGCTGTTTTTGATGTTGCCGGGGCTGGTGTCGGTTGCCCCGGTTGCGGCGCCCCCGTTCCCCCCACGCCTCCTGCGGTGACCGATGGCGATGGAGCCGTTGAAGGCGGCGACGCAAGGACCAAAGGCGGCCGTGCAGGCGCAGCGGGCGGCGCAGTCGATGCCGGCTGCGGTTGCGCCGCGCGGCGTCTCAGGGCTTGAGCCAGAAGTGGCCTCGCTGCGTCCGCCGGAGCCGCATAGGCGGTCGCGGCATCCGTGCTCGGGAGTTGCCCGCGCACCACGCCGACCACGTGGCCGGCCAGATTGAGTATGGGCCCACCCTCGCCCCCGAGTCGCTGCTTGGGTTGGAACAGCAGTACCCCATCGCGAAAGCCCTTGATCGTCGCTTCCGTGACAAGGATCGCTTGGGCCTGTGTGTCCCTGTCCGGCGACTGCGTGATCAGGGCGGCGACCGAAGGGAAACTGAAGGCTAGCGCGTCGTCTCCCGCCCACGCCGACGATGCGTCGTCGATCTGCAGTGGCACCACCGTCGAATCCGGAATCGCCAGGATCGCGAGATCGCTGCTCGCATCAGCGGCGGCGATCGTCGGTTCCAGCCATGCCGATTGCGGGAACTTGACGCGGAGTTGGGAAGATCCGGCGACGACATGATACGATGTCACGGCGATCCCCCGGTCGATGACGAACGCCGCCCCCGAGACCGTGCCGGATGGATGATCTGCGAGGACGATCCCGATGCTCGGTCGGGCCTTCTCGACGATCGTTCTGAGGGCCGGAGTCGAGACCTGAGAAAGCCCGAAGGCACCGGCCAGAAAGCCGGCGAAGATCTCAAACAGCAATGGGATGATGCCTAGTACCAGTAGGGGCATGGGCTCCTCATTCTTCAGGCGAGTGTACTGCCCATTCCGTCCACTCCGTGCGTGTGCGAATTGCCCTCGGTGACTAGCTTATCGTACCGGTCTCTCGATTCCTCTCGGGTTGGATCGGAACCGCGACGGGTATTGTGTATTTCTGGGAGCACGCGCCATCCTCCTCGGCCAATCCGCCGGAGGGTGTCAGCGGGTCCACCGGATCGTCGGGCACGCTAGGCACACGGAATCGGTCGGATCAAACCCTGGTGTGATGGAATACGAGGTCCAAGCCGCTCCTGGGTCAACCCGCGACGACGTTGGCTCCCACAGGATCGGCTTCTCAGAATCCAGAACATGAGAGCCGGCGCATGCGTGCCGGACGATCAGGGCATGCGGCCGGCCGTACTCCGAATGCCTCGAGGAGCCAGCATGACCGACCTCGCTCTCTGCGTCGACGGCTTGATGGAGCGGGCGACGCGGCTGCTCGACCGGTTCTGCCGCCAACCGAGCGTCTCTGCGGAGGGCGTGGGGATCTCCGAGATGGCGGAGCTGCTGGCGCAGGAGATGCGCGGCCTCGACATCGACACGGCGGTGCACACGACGCCGGGAGCGCCTGTGGTCGTCGGCTGCGTTCCCGGAGGCGGCACCCAAACCCTGCTGTTCTACAATCACTACGACGTACAGCCGGCGGATCCGCTCGACGAATGGGTCACGCCGCCGTTCGAGCCGCGTATTCGAGACGGCCGTCTCTACGCGCGCGGGGCGACGGACAACAAGGGCAACATCGTCTCCCGGCTGATGGCGCTCGAAGCGCTTCGAGCGGCGGGTCCGCTGCCGTTGACCGTCAAGTTCCTGGTCGAGGGCGAGGAGGAGACCGGCTCGGCGCACCTGCCGGCGTGGGCCGCGGCCCACACGGCCCTGCTCGCGGCCGACGCGTGCGTGTGGGAGGACACGTTTCGCGACGAACCGGACGTCGCGACGATCACCCTCGGCAACAAGGGGATGTGCTACGTCGAGATCGAGTGCGACACGGCGAGCGTGGATTTCCACTCGTCGTACGCCGGCATCTATCCGAACGCGGCATGGCGTCTCCTGGAGGCGCTCGCGACGCTGCGCGGACCCGACGGGCGCGTCGCGGTCGAGGGGTTCTACGGCGATGTCCGTCCCCATACGGACGAAGATCGGGCGCTGCTCGCGAAGCTGCCCCCTATCGACATGGCGGGACGCCGCCGCACGTTCGGCCTGTCACACGTGCCGTATCCCGACGGCCGCGACGCCCGGAGGGCGCATCTGACGGAGCCGACGTCGAATCTGGCCGGATTCGAGGCGGGGTACCACGGCGCCGGCTCGAAGACCGTCGTCCCCCGGCGGGCGGTCGCAAAGGTCGACTTCCGGCTGGTGCCCGATCAGGATCCGCAGCGGGTCCTCGACGGGATCAAGGCGCACCTGGGGCGGCGCGGGTACGACGACCTCCGAGTCACCCTGCTGAGCGGGGCTCCGCCGTCCAAGACCCCGCCGGGCCATCTGAGCCGGACGATGGAGGCGGCGGCGCTCGCGGTCTACGAGCGCCCGGCGCAGGTGGAGCCCTGGGGTACGGGTTCGACGCCGAACTGGATCGCTTCCGAAGTGCTGGGCGTGCCGACCGCGGCGACGGGGGTGGGAATCGCCGGAAGCAACACCCACGGGCCCAACGAGAGCCTAGGTCTGGAGGACCTTCGGAAGGGGATCCGGTACATGGCCGAGATCATGCGCCGGTTCTGATCGACCGGCGTCGCGGGCGCCGGGCGTCGAGACGATCCGGTTCACGAGGAGGCGCGATGAAGATCACCGGTATCGACTGCCACGTGCTCCTCGACCCGGGCATGGACGTCGGCGCGACGAGCTCCGCACAGGACGACATCGTGGTGGAGATCCACACCGACGAGGGCCTCACCGGGATCGGCGAGGCCGACGTCAACCCCTGGATCGCGCGTGCGTGCATCGAGGCGCCCGGGACGCACACGATGGGGCTCGGCCTCCGCGAGATGCTGATCGGCCAGGATCCGCTCCAGGTCGAGGCGCTGTGGGAGCGATTGTACGTCGGCTCCGCGATGAACGGGCGGCGCGGCGCGGTCGTCCACGCGATCGGCGCGCTCGATATCGCGCTCCACGACCTCCGCGGCAAGGCCCTCGGCAAGCCGTGTCGCGAGCTGCTGGGCCCGGTGCGCGCCGCGCCGATCGTGCCGTACGCGTCGCTGCAGCCGGAGGTCTCCGAGTTCGACGCGTACCTTGAGTCCGTCGTCGCGTGGGCGCGCGAGGCGCAGCGTCGTGGCTTCACCGCGGCGAAGCTCGAGATCACGCCGACCGGTCCGTACGCCCACAAGGGACTCCGGGCGCCGTACGCGCGGATGGTCGAGCCGATCGCGGCCGTGCGCGAGGCGGTCGGGCCGGCGTTCACGATCATGGTGGACGTGCAGTACGCGTTCCCCGACGCCGAGACGTGCCTCGCAACGGTCCGCGGCTGGACGGACTACGACATCTTCTTCCTCGAGACCCCGCTGGCGGCCGACGACCTCAACGGGTACGCGCGCGTCAGCCGGGAGCAGCCGATTCCGATCGCCGCGGGCGAGTGGCTGGCGACCCGTTTCGAGTTCCTCGAGCTCATGGATCGGGGCCGGATCCGGGTCGCGCAGCCGGACGTTGGGCGGGTCGGCGGCCTGACGGAGGCGCGGCGCGTCTGCGACCTCGCCGGCCGGCGCGGCCTGGCGATCGTGCCGCACGCTTGGAAGACCGGGATCTCGATCGCCGCTGCGGCGCACCTCGCCGCGGTGACGCCCCACTGCCCCTTCATCGAGTTCCTCCCCGACGAGTTGTGCGAGTCCGCGCTCCGCCGGGAGCTGGTCCGCCGGGGACCGCGGATGGTGGACGGTGTGGTGCAGCTGCCGGACGCACCGGGGCTCGGCGTCGAATTGAACCGGGACGCGCTGGCGCGGTTCGAGGAGGCGGCGGCGAAAGCTGCGCGCTCGGCGGCGCAGGGGAGGGTGATATGACCGACATGCGCGCGATCAAACACCTGATCGTCCTGATGATGGAGAACCGGTCGTTCGACTACTACCTCGGAGCGTTGACCCTCGAAGGCCGGACGGACATCCACGGGCTCACGCGCCCGTTGCCCGCGGTCACGGACCTCGCCGGCAACGCCGTGAGCGCGTGGCAGATGGACGCGGCGTCCGTCCCCCCGGTGCTGGAGGTTCCCGATCCACCGCACGGGTGGGACGCCGCCCACGCCGACTGGAACGACGGAAAGAACGACGGCTTCGTCGTGCAGTACCAGCGGAATCCGTCGACGTCGACGGCCGACGCCAAGACCCCGATGGGGTACTATACCCGCGCCACGCTGCCGGTACTGTACGCGCTCGCCGACCGGTTCACGGTCTGCGATCACTGGTTCGGCTCGGTGCTCAGCTCGACGTGGCCCAACCGGAAGTACCTGCACTCGGGCAAGCGGGACGGCGACAACGATACCCAGACGCTGCCCCCGTTCCCGGGCTTTCAGACGACGCCGCTGTACCACGTGCTGGAGGACTGCCTCGAGGCGGACGGGTCCGGGCGTACGCTGACGTGGAAGTGCTACTTCTCGGATCTTCCGTTTCTCGCGTTCTGGTACCGGTTCGCGGCGAGCCACGGCAGCAACTTTGCGCACGTCGGGGACTTCGTGGCGGACTGCCGGGAGGATCGGTTGCCGACGATCAGCGTCATCGATCCGGCGTTCACGGTCGCGGACGACCACCCTGCGCACAACCCGCGGCTGGGGGAGAAGTTCATCGGCCTCGTCGTGGACGCGTTGACCAACAGTGAGAGCTGGGCGAGCAGCGCGCTCGTCATCCTCTACGACGAGAACGGCGGATTCTACGACCACGTGGCGCCGCCGCCGTGCTTCGAACGCCCGCTATCGCCGGACACGCCGCTTGGATTTCGCGTGCCGGCGCTCGTGGTCAGCCCGTACGCCAAGAAAGGTTGCTGTCATACCACGTTCGACCACACGTCGATCATGAAGAGCATCCACGTCCGATGGAACGTGCCGTTTGGGCCCGAGTTCGGCACGCGCTGGCAGGCCGCGCCCGACATCTGGACGGACTGCTTCGACTTCACCCAACCTGCGGTGCAGACCGGGACCTACACGGGCGCACCGATCACCGACATCAACTGGGGGACGGGGGTCCACGACCGGATGGTGAAGCCGCCCGATGTGCTGGAAGGCCTGCTGGAGCGCATTTTCCTGCTCCCGGAGCTCAAGGCACTCGACCGGCGGGCGCAGGTCTACGACACGCTGGGATCGTTCGAGCAGTCGGTGGTCACCACGAAGCGCATGACCGACATGACCCGCGGCCCGCAGCCGTAGCTCCGAGCACAGGCCTTCGCGCGCCGGGTCAACCGCGCGGAGCGCCCGCGTCTTTGGGCGCGCCCGGTGGCGGCGCGTCCAGCCAGGCGCGGATGACTGCGGCCAGGTGGGCGCGCGCCTGCCGTACGATCTGTTCTCCTTTTTCGAGCGACGCCTGGCGCACGTATCCGGCGTACCCGTCCCAGGGCGTAGGCGCGGACTCGACCAGCACGTAGGGACGGTCGGTCGCGAGGGCCGGCCGCGGCGGAAGCTCGGGCGCGAGGTCCAGCTCGACCGCGTCGTGGGCGAACGCCCACGCCGCCGCGGTCTCATAGGGACCGCCGTGCCCCCGGCCGCTGTGGCGCTCGAACATGCGCTGCGCGTCGGTCTCCGGCGGGGCGACCATCTGCCACCAGTTCACCAACAGCAGGCTCGCGGTGTGCTTGCCCGAGACCCACTCCATCGCGGCCCGCGCGACCGACATGTTGGCGTCGTGGGCGTTGAGCAGCAGCACCCGGACGAATCCGGCCTGGAGGATCCCCTCGAGCACGTCGCACAGGTACTCCAGCGCGACGCTGGGGCGGATCGCGACCGTTCCCGGATACCCGCGCGTCTTGCCGGGGCACGCGGCGTACGTGACCGCGGGGTACGCCACGGCCGTAAACTCGCCCTCGAGGGTCCCGGCGAACCCCTCGGTCAAGATCAAGTCCGTACCGAGCGCGAGGTGCGGCCCGTGCCACTCGACGCTGCCGAGCGGCAGGACGGCGAAGTCGGCGCGCCCGACCCACTCGGCCAGACGTCCCCCCGGAATGTGTGCGACCGCGTGCACGACGGCCATCGTGATGTGCCTCCCTCCGGTTCGCGCCGCACGGGCTCAGCCCATCGGCAGCGTGCCGTTTCGACTCGGTCCCCGCACGATCGTGAGCACGACCAGCACGATCAGGACTTGAAACACGCCGTATGCGGCCGCGGTGCCGAACTGAAACGAGTACAGCTCGTTGTAGATCGCGACCGACAGCGGCCGGCTCGCCGGCGTGTAGATCAAGATCGACGCGACGAACTCACCGACGCCCTGCGCGAACGCCAGCAACGCCCCGGCGAGCACGCCCCGGCCGATCAGCGGCAGCGTCACCCGCCTGAACGCGTACCACCAGGACGCGCCGAGGTTCGCCGCGGCCTCTTCAAGCGCCGGATCGAGCTGCGCCATCGTGGCCGACGTCGAGCGGAACACCAGCGGGAGGCCGCGGACGAAGTACGCCAGCGGCAGGATCCAGAACGTGCCGACGAGGATCCGCTCCAGGCTGAACACCGACGGCTGGTTGAACGCGGTGATCAGGTTGATGCCGACGACCGTGCCGGGCAGCGCCCACGGCAGCATCACCGCGATGTCCAGCAGCCCCTTGCCCCGGACGGCCAGCCTGGCGATCACGTACGCTGCGGCGACGCCCAGCAGCACGTCCCCCAGCGTCGAGAGCGTGCTCATGTCGAGGCTGTTGCGGATCGGCAGCCACGTCTGGCGGTCGGTCACCAGGCGCGCATAGTTCTCGAGCGTGTACACCGGCGGGAGGACCTGGACGGTCCAGGTCGCGTCCTTCGAGAACGAGATCAGGACCAGCACCAGGATCGGCGCGATCAGGATCAGGACGAGCAGTGCCGCGGCGGACACCACGAGTGCCCGCCCCATCGGGTGCCGCACCTCGGCGCGCGCCGCCGCCGTCCCCTTGGACAGGCTGCGGTAGATGCGCCGGCCCTGATACCAGCGCATCGCGATCAGGAACCCGATCGAGACCGCCGACAGGATTGTGGCCTGCGCGGAGGCGAGCGCAAGATCGCCGTTGGTCCGCGAGATGTAGATCTGCATCGTCATCGTGCGGTCCACGCCAAAGATCAGCGGCGCCGTGTACGACGCCATCGAGACCATGAAGACGAGGAGCGACCCGGCGACGAGCGCCGGGGTCAACAGGGGCAGGATCACGCGGGTCCAGACGTGCCAGCGGCCCGCGCCGAGGTTGCTCGCGGCTTCTTCGAGCGACGGATCCAGGCCGGCGAGCGCGGCAGCGGCGGCGAGGTAGAAGTACGGGTACATCGTAAACGTGTGGACGACGATGACGCCCACGAGGCCGCGCAGCGCGAACGGCGCGGCGTGGAGGTGGAAGATCGCCTGCAGGCCGCGGGGCACGATGCCGCTCTCAGCGTACAGGAACACAAAGGTGTAGACGCCGATCAGCGGCGGGAGCGCCAGCGGCACCAGCGAGACGATCTCCAGGGCGCGACGTCCGGGGAACTCGATCCGGTTCAGGAGGAACGCCAGCGTGACCCCGACGCTCCCGCAGGTGAGCACACTCATGATCGAGATCCACAGGCTGGTTCGCAGCGACTCGAGGTTGGCCGGGTGCAGGAGCGAGAAGAACGCGCGGTACTGCTCGAACGTGAACCCGTGCGCTCCGGTGACGCCCTCGCGGAACGTCGCGAGCAGCGGCAGGACGACGTAGCCGTACAGCGTCACGGCGACCGCCGCGACCGCAGCGTACGAGATCCACGGCGAGGCGGCCCGCGGGAGTGCCGGCCGGCCTGCGGCAGGCTCCATCACGACGCGACCACGTAGATCTGGGCCACCGCCAACCGGAGCGTGGTCCCGGCCGCGTACGCGTCCAGCCCCTCGCGCGGAAGCCAGACGGTCCAGTCGCGGCCGCCGGCGGCGACGGAGTACTCGGTGTAGGCGCCTCCGAACTCGTGGCGTCGCACCGTGCCCGCGAGCACGTTCCGCGTCTCGCCGGGCGCGGCCACACGAAACGCCTCCGGACGGATGGAGAGCAGCACCCGGGTACCAGTCGCCGGTCCGGGGCCCGGCCGCCCGTCGAGCGGGACCTCGAGCCGCAGCCCGTCGCCGGCGTCCACGGTACCGGAGCGTCCCGACGCCGCGACGAGCGTGCCCTGGACGAGGTTGTTCTTGCCGATGAACTCGGCGACGAACCGTGTCGCCGGGCGGTAGTACACTTCCGGGGGCGTGCCGATCTGGTGGATCTCGCCGGCGGACATGACCGCGATTCGGTCGGAGACCGCCATGGCCTCGGCCTGGTCATGAGTGACGTACACGGTGGTGATGCCGGCGGCGGTCTGAATCCGCCGGATCTCGGCCCGGGTCTCCTCGCGCAGTTTGGCGTCGAGGTTGGACAGGGGTTCGTCGAGCAGCAGCACGTTCGGCTGGACGACGAGCGCGCGCGCGAGCGCCACCCGCTGCTGCTGGCCGCCGGAGAGCTGGTCGATCCGGCGGCCCTCCAGGTGGGTGAGGCGCACCTGCGCCAGCGCCTCGCCGACCCGTCGCCGCAGGTCCGCCGCGGAGACGCGCCGGATCCTGAGGCCGAACGCGACGTTCTCGAACACGCTCAGGTGCGGAAACAGCGCGTAGTTCTGGAACACCATCGCGGTGCCGCGCCGGTTCGGCGGGACGCGCGTGACGTCCTGCTCTCCGAACACGATCCGGCCCGCCGAGGGCAGGAGGAACCCGGCGAGCATCCGGAGGATCGTCGTCTTCCCGCACCCGGACGGCCCGAGGAGCGTGAAGAACTCGCCCGGGGCGACGGCCAGGTCGGCGTCGCGCACGGCGGTGGTGCCGCCGGGGAACGTCTTCGTGACGTGCTCGACGGCGACCCTAAGCAGACGCCCGCTCCTTCCGCGTGGGCCGACGTCGCCGGCCGGCTAGCGCCCGCCCTTGCCCTTGATGTTCTGATCCCAGTACTGGATCCACTCCTGGTCGTGCGCCGTGATCAGGCTCCAGGGCACGTCCATCGTCTTGAGGCGCAGGGTCTTCAGCCACGCCGGCTGCGGCATCGATCCCATCGGCGTCGTCGAGATCTGATAGAATTCTGCGGTCAGCGCCAGGCGAACCTCCGGCGTGTACAGCAACTCCAAGAATCGGTCCGCGGCCTGCGTGTGCTTCGTGCCCTTCACCTCGGCGACGCCGTCCACGAGCACGGGCGCGCCGCTCTTCGGCATCACGTAGTCGAACGGCAGCTTCTGCTGTTCCTTCTCGATCAGGATGTCCTGCAGATCCCACACGCTCACGAGGCCCTCCTGGCGGGCGATCGCGAGGTAGAGGGCGGTCGGGTCGGCCGCGTAGGACTTGGTGTTCGCGTCGAGTTTGCGGAGCCAATCGTACCCGCGGTTCGGATTGTTGTCGACCTTGTAGAAGCGCGCGATCATCGAGTCGAAGATCGTGTGCATCGTCCCGGACGGCGCGACCCCGCGGATGATGATCTTGCCCTTCCACTTGGGATCGAGCAGTTCGTCCCAGTCCTGCGGCGCTTCGTTGGGCTTGAGCGCCTGGGAGTTGTACATGATGACCTCGGGCAGCAGGATCTCTCCGTACCACGTGCCGTTCGCGCCCTTGTCCTGGGCCGGGATCTGGCTCGCGAACGACGGCTTCGTCGACGCGAGGAGCCCTTCTTGCGCGGCGATCTCAAACGCCTGCTGCGTTCCACCCCACCAGATGTCCGCCTGAGGGTTGGCCTTCTCGGCGCGCACCCGCTCGAGTTCCTGCTGGGCGCCCATGTTCAGGACCTGGACGTTGCCCTTGTACTCCGGATACCGCTCCTCGAACTTCGCGACAACGTAGTCGAAGATCGCCTTGTCGCGCGCCGTGTAGATGATGAGCGTGTTGGCGGCCTGCGCCAAGCCGCCGGCCGGCACGGACACGACGAGCGCGAGCAGGAGCACGAACCCGGCCAGCCATCCTGTAGATCGATGACGCCGAATCATCAGAAGCCACCCCCCTGATTGTCTCGAGCAGACATGCGTTCTCCGACGGTCGATTGACGCTGCGGTTTTGTTGATGGGCCGGCGTCTGAATCGCATCTCGCCGATCCGCGTGTTCTGACCGGGTCCTCCACGCCGCACCTGCGCGCCGGCGCTGCGGCTTGACATTCAAGATCGGGCTCTTGTACGATCGGGATATACTTTCTTTCTATTCATAAGAAAGATATCCATCCATGCGACCCGTTGTCAAGAGCAACACCGTTGCCAGAGAGATTAACCGGCTCGCGGTGATCCACGCGCTCAGGGCGCGAGGACTGGTCTCGCAGGCCGAACTGGCCCGCATCACCACGCTCAGCGCCCCTACGGTGCTCCGCGTGATTCGGGGGCTCGCGGCCGAAGGCCTGGTGACGGTCGAAACCAAGGGGCGATCCAGCGGCGGTCGGAAACCGCTGCTGCTTCGGTTCAACGCGACGATGGGCTACGTCATCGGGGTGGACGTCGGCGGCAGCCACCTGGCCGGGGCGATCGCAGATCTCAGCGGGCGGGTCGTTCACACCGTCAACGTCCCGATTGTACTCGAAGGGTCGTCGCTCGCGGCGCAGCGGCTGTACGACGCGGTGCGAGCACTGCTTGACGCGAGCGGGGTCCCATCGACCCGCGTGCGGGCGATCGGCGTCGGGGTGCCGGGGGTGACGCGCGGCGGTGTCGTCGTTCATGCGCCCGCCGTCGGCTGGCGTGACGTCGCCCTCGCCGCCGAGCTCGAGACGCGCTTCGGCGCGCCTGCGGTGGTCGAGAACGACGCCAACATGGTCGCGCTCGGCGAGTTCTGGTTCGGCGCGGCGCAGGGAACGAGGAGTGCCGTGTGCGTCGTGATCGGCACGGGCATCGGCGCGGGCATCATTCTCGAAGGCGAGCTCTATCGGGGACGCCGCGAGGCCGCAGGCGAGGTCGGCTTCACCGTGTTCGACCGGCGGTACGTCGGGACCCCGTTCACCGAGTTTGGATGTCTGGAAACGTTCGCGGCGGGACCCGGCATCGCCCGGCGGGCGCGCCAGGTCGTGGCCCGCGGCGGCGGAGGCCGGATCGTGGAACTCGCCGGCGCCCCCGACGGAATCTCCGCGCTTCACGTGTTCGCCGCCGCGCGCGACGGGGACCCGGATGCGCGCGAGATCGTGGCCGACACCGCGGACGCGCTTGCGGTCGCAGTGGCGAACATCGGCGCGCTCCTCGATCCGGACATGATTGTCCTCGGCGGAGGCGTGATGCGGTCGGCCGATCTCATGCTCGACCGCATCCGCGCGCACGTCGCCGCGGCGCTGCCGGGCGGCCCGGCCATCGTTCGAGCGGAGTTGGGCGATCAGGGGACCGTGATGGGCGCGGTTGCGCGGGCGCTCGTCTTCGAGCCGGCGCTGCCCGCGGGGCCGGCGGAGGGTCGCGAGGGCGCGTAGCGAGGACGCACAGGGAGTTCCGGGGTCCCGGAGAACGTGTGCATGCAGCCGGGCCGCCCGGAGACGCGGCCGCCCCGCCTCGGAGGACGCAGTCGTGAGCGAAGGGGTATCCGGAAGCCGAGATCTCAGGGACCGCTATCGCACGGCCGTGCTCAAGCCGATCTTCGACGCCTGGAAGGCCGATCTCTACCCGGTGCTGATCGAGGCGAGCCGCGCGCACGTGGTCACGCTCGCCTCGGGCGGCGTCCTCACGCAGGACCAGGCGGCGCGGCTCCTCCATGGGCTGGAGGTGCTCGCTGGGGTCCCGCCCGCCTCGCTCGAATACGATCCCGACGTCGAGGACGTGTACTTCTTCGTGGAGCGCGCGCTCGCCGGGCGGCTGGGGGCCGACGTCGCGGGCAATCTCCAACTGGCCCGCAGTCGCAACGATTTGGACGCCGGCGCGTTTCGGATGATCGTCCGCGGCCGGCTCCTCGCGGTCGTCGATGCGACGCTCGGGCTCGGGCGGGCGGCCGCGACACGCGCGCGTGACGGCCGCGACGTGCTCCTGCTCGCGCGCACCCACGGCCAGCCGGCGCAGCCAACCACCGTGGGACACGTGCTCGCCGGGTACGCCGAAACGGTGCTCCGCGATCTCGCGCGCTACCGGTTCGCCTATGATCAGGTGAACCGGTCTCCGCTCGGCGCGTGCGCGCTCGCGGGGACCGCGTTCGCGTTCGACCGCCGCGACACCGCACGCCTGCTGGGGTTCGACGGGCTCGTCGAGAACACGTACGACGCCGTGGTGGGCGCCGATTACGCGCTCTCGGCGCTCGCGGCATGCGGCGTGGCGCTCGCCGGCGACAGCCGGCTGCTGGCCATGGTCGAGGCGTGGGGCACCGGTCCGCGGCCGCTGGTGACGATCGACCCGGGGTTCGTCCAGATTAGCAGCATGATGCCGCAGAAGCGGAACTTGGTCTTCGTCGAGCATCTGCGCGCGCGCGCCGCGCGCGCGGCGGGCATGCTGGCCGGCGAGATCGCGGGCGTGGCCGCGACCCCGTTCGAAGACGACAATCGCGCGACGTCGGAACTCCAGGCGGACCTCTGGCGCACGCTCGACGACGCGGCCGACGTCGCGCGCGTCCTCGACCTCGCGCTCATGTCCATGACGATCGGTCCCGGCGCGGCCCCCGAGGAGATCGTGGCGTCCGGGGCGACCGCGACGGAGCTGATGGACGCGATGGTGCGCCGGTACGGCACGTCGCAGCGCCAGGCGCACACCGTGGTGTCGGCGATGGTGCATCGCGCGCCGGATCCGCGGACGTGGACGCAGGAGTTGATGCGCGCCGTGACCGGCGACGTGCTCGGGCGGCCGGCGGCGTTCGAGACCGCCGAGCTGCAGGCGCTGCTCGACCCGCGCACGTTCGTCACGACGCGGACGAGCGTCGGCGGACCGGCACCGGAGAAGATCGACGCGGAGCTTGCGGCGGTCGGCCGGTCGCTGGACGACACGGAGCGATGGACCGCCGGGGCGCGGGAGCGACTCCACTCTTCCCGCGCGCTGCTCGAGACCCGGTGCGACGAGATCGCTCGGGGGCGGCCGGGCGGCTCGTGATCCCGCGCGCGGCGCCGGGCGCTCAGTTCGACCCCGCGATGGTGGACGGCACGTCGAAGACTTGGTAGACGAGCGTGTAGGTGACGCCGAAGGTCCGGTTCGCGCCGCCCCCGCCGTTGTTGTACACGAGATAGTTGAGGCACACGGTCGCCGGCGGAGCCTCCAGCGTCAGGGGCTTGATCAGCTGGCTCGGTACCGTGTCGTCGATCTGCGCGAACTTGTTCGGGTCCTCGGGCGGGATGCCCCGTTCCCAGGACAGCCAGGCGAGCATGTGCAGCGGGCGCTGGACATCCAACGTGACCCGCACCTCCGCGAGGACGGCGGCGTGGGGCGGCGGGTCTACGCACGCGCTCCCTTCGCGTTCCTCGTGTCTCCCCGGACCGATGCCGCTCCCCGAGTGCCCGAGCGTCACCTCCTTTGATGACGTGAGCGGCAACGGCAGCCGGCCGAGGGTCGGGGCGCGCTCCGCGAGCGGCTTCGCGAGATCGATCGGAACGGCGAAGTTGAAACTCTGGGCCCCGCGCAGCGAAGCGTCGACGATGCCGATCACCCGCCCGTCGGCCGTCAGCACAGGCCCCCCGCTCGCGCCCGGGTTGATCGCGGCGTCGATCTGCAACATCCCCTCCTGGGTGCGGAGCGCGCTCACGATTCCCTGCGTCACCGTCACGGTCGGGTGATCGGGCGACGAGAGCGGATAGCCGACCACCGCGATCGCTTGCCCCAGCTGGACGGCGGTGGAATTCCCGAGCGTGAGCGGAGAAACGCCTGCCGGCTGCAGGTCCGCGGCGCGGAGCAGCGCGATGTCGTGGTCGATGTCGATCCCGACGACATCCGCAGCGACCGCCGCCGCACCCGGCAACTGCACGGAGACCTCCGTCGCCTGCTGCACGACGTGCAGGGCGGTCAGTAGCACGCCCGGCGCGATCACGAAGGCGCTCCCGCCGCTCATCGGTTTCCCGTCCGCGTCTTTCGCAAGCACGAACGCCACCGACGGCGTCACTCGCGTAACGAGGTCAACAAGAGGCTGCGCACTGCTCCGGTCAGGAACAGTGCAGGTCACCAGCCAGCACACCGTCGCGAGGGCGAGCCACCGCCGCATCTCCGTCTCCTTCATGTCCCCTGGGTCCGGTGATGAGTTCGTGTTGGGGGCCGCCGACTCCTGATGGTGGGCGGGGTACGCGCGCCAATTCGTGAATACTCGTCGGGGCACCTAGCGACGGCACATACCGCCACGCTATCTCGCGATGCACAGCGACGGCGCGGCTAGGTGCGCCGTGTCGCTGAGGACCTTGAATAAGTGCCTCTGCGTCCTGCGCGGCTCCCAAAGGCTCCGTGGAAAGATCCGCAGGCCGGGGATCCATTTCGTCGACATCGCACCGCATGAGTCTTCAATCGGCCCTGCAACGGATGGCCGAGTAGGACTCTGAGGACAGACCGACCCGCGCAAGTGGTCCAGTGGTTTGCGTCTGATGAGCGTGTGCGTGAGAGGAAGGACACGTCCTACTGTAAGGTATCGCGGGACCCAACAGGGAAAAACAGGGGCTAGGGCGGCCATCCGGCGGTGGATGCGAGGGTCACGACACTACCCCCAACGCTTCTCTGTTGGAGAGCCTGTAGGCCTTGAAATGCCTGTCGAGTGTAAATATCCGCGACAGGCTCCGTGCTTCCGCAAGGGCAATGAGTGAGGCGTCGGCGAGGTCCATCGGCACATCCTGATACTTGTTTCATGAGCGCTGCCATGCGGCGTGTTTCATGATACGAGGCCTGGGCTATCTCGAGATCCCCACGGGTTACGAGATCCCACAGGATCGCTTGTCCCTTCGGGGGTTCGGCGTGCCCGAGCAAATACATCGCCTCGGTGAACGCCGGCCAGGTCGTCAGCATCGGGGCGGAAAGCCACGCGGCCTGCCTCACGCACGCATCGTGGTCACGGTCCTTCTTATCGAGCAGCGCGACGAGGGGGCTCGCATCCGTCAGGATCATCTCGTCCGTCGCGCGTGATGCTTCCTTGCGACGAGCTCCGTAAATACGCGCCCACTGTCTCGCGCCCGCAATTTCCCTGAGGATATCGTGCCGATCACGTCACCGAGGCGATCGCGTAGATTCGCCGACAGCCGAGCATCACAAGACTGTGCCAACGCCTGCCGGATAAACACCGATCGGCTCACGCCCGCGCGCGCTGCAGCTCGATCAATCTTGGCCTCTAGCTCGGCAGGGAGCCGCACGCTCCCCATGAGAGGCTCCTCCTACGACGGCTGACGGCCTCAGGCGCCTCCCACAGGCCGCGTCGTGCGCACCGGCGAAGTCGAGGAAAGGCAGGCCGATACCGGGACCGCGGCGGAGGGTCGGACGTGACTCAGATCGCACAGGAGCCGCTCTTCTATTGTGGCGACGACGTGCACCAGGCGAAGATGCGCAAGGTGCAGGATGCGCTCCGTCGCCGAGGACTTGACGCGTTGCTGCTGCTCAAACACGACGCGGTTCGATACGTGACGGAGTTCTACGCAAAGGGATACCGGCCTTTTCTCGATATCGAGTACGCGGCGCTGGTGCCGTGCGGGAAAGAGCCCGTCCTCGGGTTCACGGTCGCGGGGGAAGAGCGGCGAATCGCCGTGCGCAGCCGGGTGACCGACGCGAGGCGTCTGCCAGGGTTGCACGAGTGGCCGCACGCGCTGGCGGCGATCCTGACGGATTATGGGTTGACGGGCGGGCGGGTCGGCTTCGATCTGATGCCGCAGTTCGTGCACCAGGGTCTCCGCGACCAACTGCCGCGCCTGGAGTTGGTGGACGCCTCCGGGGTGTGGGTGGACCTGTCGGCCGTCAAACACCCGCTGGAAGTCGAGTTGATCGAACAGGCGCTCAGGATCGCGCAGGAAGGTACGGCGGCGGCCGCCGCGGCGGTCGCGCCCGGCAAGACCGAGATCGAGGTGTCCGCAGCGGGGGAGTACCGCATGCGGCTACTCGGGTCCGAGATGAACCCGTTCATCCCGGTCGTGGCCTCGGGCGCGAACGCGGCGATCTGGGAGCGCGTGGCCACGACCCGCCGGATCGGGTCCGGCGAGATGGTGATCCTCGACTTCGGATGTGTCCACCGCGGGTACACCGGCGACGTTGCGCGGACGATGATCGTGGGAGAGCCGACCTCGCGGCAGCGCCAGCTTTACCGCGCGGCGCACGACGCCCTGCGGCAGGCGATCGCCGCGGCCAAACCCGGCGTGTTGTGTTCGGACGTCGACCGGGTCGTGCGCGCCGCGGTGCGGGATGCCGGATTGGAGAAGTACGGCCAGCACTGGGCCAGCGGCCACCAGCTCGGGTTCGGATTGCACGGCGAGCCGCTCGTCGGACCCGGCGTCGATGTCCCGCTCGAACCCGGGATGGTGATCAGCCTGGAGCCGTCCCTGTACACGTACGACGACCTGTCCGTCGGAGGAGTCGAGCTCGAAGACACCGTGGTGATCACGGACACCGGGTGCCGCGTACTGACGAACCTGCCGTTCGACGAGAACCTCCTGCGTTGAGCGCCGCCCGTGCGTTATTCCGCGGGCATCACAAACTGGTAGGGCGGCTCGAGCGTCTCGGTGGCCTCCACCCGCTGCGCGGCCAACGCGGCCTTCACGAGCGTGAGCCGTTGAAAAATCGCCTCGGCGTCTGCGTCGGTCAGGGCGAGCCCCTGTGCCGCGGCCTCGGCTTTGAGCCACTCTTTCGTGAACGCCGTCATGCACGCACCTCCAGCATCGGGCGCCGCGTGTGCCACTCCGTGGACTGCTCGTAGGCGTGGCCGATCCGAAACAGCGTGCCCTCGTCGAACGCCCTGCCGACGAGCTGCAGGCCGACCGGAAGCCCGGCCGCGGTGAAGCCGCACGGGAGCGTGAGGGCGGGGTGGCCGGTCAGGTTGAACGGGATCGTGCCCCAGGTCGTTTCCGGCGGCGTGCGGTTCTGAACCTCGACGGGGATCCCCGCAAACGGCATCGTCGGGGTGACGATCGCGTCCACGCGCGCCAGCACGGCGTTGACCTCGCGGGTCCACACCCCGCGGAGCTGCGCGGCCTGCTGGTATTCGGCGGCGGTGAGGAACGCGCCCGCGGCGATGCGCTGGCGGGCCCGCAGGCCGTAGTCCGCGTACCGCGTGCGCAGGCGCCCCGCGTGCGCGCCGTAGGCTTCCGCGGCGAGCAGCGCCCAGCCGACGAAACCGATCTCCGTGGCCCGCGGCAGGTCCACCGGGACCGGCGTCGCGCCGAGGGCCTCGAGCTGCCGCAGCGCCGCGCGCACCGTCCGATCGACCTCGGGGTCGAGTTGGTCGTAGAAGTGCTGCTGCGGAATCCCCAGCCGGAGGCCTTTCACGCCGCGGCCGAGCTCGGTCGTGTAGTCGGGGACCGGCACCCCCGACGAGGTCGGGTCGTGCGGATCCGCGCCCGCGAGTGCCCGAAGCACGAGCGCGCAGTCGCCGACCGTCCGGCACATCGGGCCCACGTGGTCCATGCTGAAGCTGAGCGGGAACACGCCGTGACGGCTGACCCGGCCGTACGTGGGTTTGAGGCCGGCGACACCGCACAGCGCGCTCGGAATGCGGATCGAGCCGCCGGTGTCCGAACCCGTCGCGACGACCGCGAGACCGGCGGCGACGGCGTTCCCAGCGCCGCCGCTGGAGCCGCCCGAGTAGTGCGTCGTGCCCCAGGGGGTCCGGGCGGTGCCGAAGAGGTCCATCGTGCCGATCGCGAATTCGGTGGTGTTGGTCTTGCCGAGCACGATCATCCCGGCGTCCGCGAGCCGGCGGACCACCGTCGCGTCCGCCTCCGGGACGAAGTCGAGCATCGTCTTCGAGTGGCACGTGGTGCGCACGCCGCGCGTGAAGACGATGTCTTTGTGGGCGATCGGAAGGCCGTGGAGCGGCCCGCGGCGGCGCCCGGCGGCGATCTCGCGTTCCGCCGCGCGCGCGTCCGCGAGGGCGGACTCCCGGCAGACCGTGATGTAGCTGTGCAGCGTGTCGTTGTACCGGTCGATGCGGTCGAGCAGCGCCGTCACGATCTCGACCGGCGAGACCCTGCGGTGGGCGATCTGCTCGGTGAGGACAGTCGCCGGCAGGAAGCACAGCTCAGCGTCCACGGAAACCTCCTTGAGTCGCGTGCGGTCCTCGGATAGCGAGGTTCTCCGTTCGGCAGGACGGGTTCCTTCGCAGCCGGCGGCACCGTTCGCCCCCGGGCCATGAGAACACCGCCGAGGGAGAGGACCAGGAGTTGTTCGCGCGCCTCGCGTCGAACGAACCCACACGGGCGGCGCGTCGCCCACATCGCACGTCAAGGAGGATCCCGTGTCACAGGTCGAGCAGAGGCTCGCGGCGATAGGGCTCGCGCTGCCCCCCGCGCCAGCGCCGGTCGCGAACTACGTCGGCGCCGTCCAGGTCGGTGATCTGGTCTTCGTCTCCGGCCACGGTCCGGTCAAAGACGGAAAGCTCACGTACCGCGGCAAGCTCGGTCGGGACTTCTCCGTCGCCGAGGGGTACGAGGCCGCCAGGCTCGTGATGCTCAACGCGCTTGCGTCGCTGCGCGCCGTGATCGGCGACTTGGACCGCGTGAAGCGCGTCGTCAAGCTGCTGGGGATGGTCAACAGCACGCCGGATTTCTTCCAGCAGCCCGACGTGATCAACGGGGCGTCTGATCTGCTCGTCGAGCTGTTCGGCGACCGCGGCCGCCACGCGCGTTCCGCGGTCGGCATGGCCGTGCTGCCCTTCGACATCGCGGTCGAGATCGAGATGATCGTGCAGGTGGCGTAGCCCGCGCTGCGCCCGTCCGGGTCGCGTTACCCCCGGCCCGGTTCGAGCGCCGCGTGGATCTCTTCCGCGGCCAGCACCGTCTGCATCTGCACCGTGTGCGCGAAAACAAACAGCTCCCCGTAGATCGTCTCGTCGGGAAACTCCGTGATCAGGGTGAGCGGGGTCGGCGCCCGGTCGTCCTCGACGACCTGGCAGGGCACGTCGTGATAGACCGGGGAGGACAACTCGCCGGCGTGGGCGCGGTAGGTCTCGAGCTGGGTGCGGTTGAACGCGGCGAGGCCGGGCGCGGCCCCGAGCCGCTCGGTGAGTCGGGCCAGGAAGGCCGCCGCGCGATCGGCCCAGGCGCGATGGTGACGCAGGATCAGATAGAATCCCTTGGGCACGGCCCACAGGTCGAACCCGCGCGGGAGATACCCCGACATGGGACGCGTCCACTCGTGCGCAGGATACCCGTGCAGATTGATGTGCAACGCGGCGCCGCTCAGTTGCAGGGCCTCCAGCCGGGCCGCCTTCTCGTAGAGGGGCTCGTGCGACCGCGACTGCAGGTCGTCGCCGAGCGCCGTGTACCGGGCCGCGTGGTGCATGTGCCGCGGGTGCTGCGCGCAGAGCAGGCGGTGCAGCGCGTAGCCGTCCGGATTCTCCGACGGAATCAGCGCGAAGTGCGCGCCGGGTGTCGCGGCGAGGCGTCGGGCCGCGCGCAGCGCGCCGACCACCCCGGACGTTTCGTTCGCGTGCTGTCCCGCGGTCACGAGGATCGCCGGATGCGTCCCGGCGTGGTAGGTGCCGGCGACCGCGCGGCCCTGCCGCGACGTCGCGGAGAACCGCCGGCCTCCGAGTGCCGATAGCTCCGCCGCCAGCTGGTCGGCGCTCAACGGCCGGTCGGCCGTCTCGAGCGGGACCGCGGCCTGCGGCGGCGGCGTGGCCCTGAACGGCTCGAGCGCGACGCGCACCCGCGCCGCCCCGTCCGCGTACCGGATGTCCGGGATGATCTGCCCCGGTTGGGTGGTTCGATCGTCGATTCCCCGGCCGGCGCGGCGCTTGAACCACTCGAGCAGGGAGAAATAGACGTCCTCGTGCAGGGCTTCGGCCGTGCTCACGCACTCCTCGAGATAGGGCAACCGCTGTTCGGCGCCGGGGATGTCAGCGCGGATCACCAACTGCTCGAAGTACGGTTCCTGCGCGCCCCAGGGGTGTGCCCCGACCGCGGCGATGACCTTGTGGAAGGCCGTCTCGAACTCGGTCTCAAGCGGTCGATCCGCGTCCCCGGCGCCGTCGCGGGACCCGGTGATCCGCAGCCAGCCGGTCGGCGACAGCGTGCGTTCGCCGAGGTGGTCCTCCCGGACGAGGTTCGGGGCGAAGACCTCGTGGACGGTGGCGTTGCGGTCGCGATATTCGAGCTCGACGCGGTAGGACAGGGCGGCCTCGCCCGGCAGCCAGCGCGCGTCGGTCCCCTTCAGCAGCGCCGCGAGCGGGAACGCCTCGACGAGGAATCGCCGACCGTGCGCGGCGTCGTGCACAGGGTACCGGATGGTGGCGCGCCGCAGGTCGGCGATCGCCACGTCCTCCAAGAAGAAATGCAGGAGCGGCTTGTACGCGCTGCGTACCCTCGCGACCACGCCGGCCGCGGACAACCGCTCCTCGGCCGCACGGCGCTGCGCGGCTCCCTCGAAGACCCAGATCTCCACGCGGGCGCCCCGGAACGTGTCGTCCCGCAGCCGCTCCGTCACCTGATCGAGCGTCCCCGGGACGCGTTCGTCCAGCAGCACCGTCATGGCGGCCTCCTTAGCGGAACGCATCGCCGCCCACAGGAGCGTGGACCGGGCGCCCCCGCTACTTTCGCAGGGGCGCCGGGGTCTCCTTGGCGAAGCGGTTCCCGTCGGCCCACGCGTCCTCAATCCTCCTCGAGAGGTGTCGATCCATGGACGATCTGAACGCGCTCAAAGATCGTGTCTGCCACGAGGTGGACGGCCTGCGCGACGACCTCGGGGCGCTCAGCCGGCGGATCTTCGAGCACCCGGAGTTTCAATTCGAGGAGCGCCAGGCGTGCGCGTGGCTGAGCGAGTTCCTGAAGGCGAACGGGTTCGACGTCGAGACGAACGTCGCCGGGATGGAGACCGCGTTCCGCGGACGCGTCCGCGGAACGAAGGAGCGCCCGCACGTGGCCCTGCTCGCCGAGTACGACGCGTTGCGGGGGTTGGGCCACGCCTGCGGGCACAACCTGATCTGCACCGCGAGCGTCGGCGCCGCGGTCGCGCTGCACCGTGCCGCGCCGTCGCTGGCCGGCGTACTCTCGGTGCTGGGGACGCCGGCGGAAGAGGGCGGGGGCGGTAAGGTTATCATGGCGGAGCAGGGCGTCTTCGGCACCATGGACGCGGTGATGATGTTCCACCCGTCGCGGGCGAACTGGTGGGCGCGCGGCGCGCTCGCCTCCCGCCGGCTGACGATCAAGTTCCACGGCAAGTCGTCCCACGCCGCGGCGATGCCGGAGCGCGGGGTAAACGCGCTCAACGCGCTGATGCTGACGTTCCACGCGATTGACTCGCTCCGCCAGCACGTGACGAGCGACGTGCGCATCCACGGGATCATCACCCGGGGCGGCGACGCGCCGAACGTCGTGCCCGAGTTCGCCGAGGCGCGGTTCAGCGTGCGCGCGGCCACGCGGGCGGCGATGGAAGAGGTGCTGGTGAAGGTGAAGCGGTGCGCCGAGGGCGCGGCGATCGCGACCGGCGCCTCGGTCGAGATGGACACGGGCGTCACGTACGCGGAGCGCAACAACAACCCGGCGCTCGTCCGGTTCTTCGGCGAGAACCTGGCGCGCCTCGGCGTGCCGGGCGAGGAACCGCCGAGGATGGGCGGCGTCGGGTCGTCCGACATCGGCAACGTCAGCATGATCTGCCCGACGATCCACCCGTACCTCGCGATCGGGGACGGCGACCTCGCCGGGCACACGCCCGAGTTCCGCGAGGCGGCGGGCTCGGAGCGCGGCCGCCAGGCGATGATGAACGCGGCGAAGGGCCTCGCCATGACGACGCTCGACGTCATGTACCGGCCGGGGGCCGCGGACGAGGCGTGGAAGGCGTTCAAGGCCGATGTCGCCGCCGCAAACTGAGGAGCGCGGAACGTACGGAGGGGCACGCCGGGCGATCCCGGTGTGCCCCTCCGCGTTCGTCAGACGGACGGTCTGGGCTACGCTCTCGCGCGAGGAGCCGGCATCGGCGGCCGCCGCCTGTGCCAGTCGGTTGCCTGTTGGAACGCGCGTCCGAGATCGATCACGGTCGCGTCGTCGAACGGCCGGCCCACGAGCTGGACCGCCGCCGGCAGATCGCTCGCGCTGAACCCGCACGGGACGGACAGGCCGGGCAGGCCCGCGAGGTTCCCCGCGGCGGTGAGGGCTGCGTTTCCCTTGGCCGGCGGAAACGCCGACCCGCGCCTCGTCGCGCGCTTGCCTGCGCGCGCCGGGCGCCACTCCGGGTCGATCGGCTCGTCGATGCGCGGGGACGGGGCCGGGCGGGACGGCGCAAGGATGACGTCCACCTCGCCGAACAAGCGCGCGAACCCCTCCTGCAGCAGCCGCCGGACCCGCATCGCGTTGAGGTAGTCGCGGGCCGACACCTCGAGCCCCGCGACCAGGCCGATCGCCTGCCGCCGATCCGCGAGCTCCCACACACGCCCGCTTTCCACGAGATCCTGGAACACCGTCGACCCCTCGGCGCGGATGATGATCCGCGCCACCGAGTCGATCGGCAGCGGTGGGAGCTCGACCTGCCGGAGCTTGACGCCGAGGCCGCGGAACGCCCGCAGCGCGTCGTTCAGCGCCGCGCGGAGCGACGGCTGGGCGGTCTCTTCGAAATCCACCGGTGCGTATCCGACCCGCAGTTCCGATGGTTTTCGCGGCCGGCGGTTCATACGGAACCCCCGGCCGGCCGTTCCGGGATCGCGCGGGTCGGCGCCGGCGATCGCCTCCAGCACCAAGCCGCAGTCTTCGGCGCTGCGGCACATTGGGCCGAGCTTGTCCATCGTCCACGACAGCGCCATCGCGCCGTACCGGCTCACGAGACCGTAGGACGGCCGCAGCCCGGTGACGTTGCACCCGGACGACGGCGAGAGGATCGAGCCGGAGGTCTCGGATCCAATCCCGAACGGCACCATGCCGCCGCCGACCGCCGCGCCCGTTCCGCTCGACGAGCCGCCCGTCCAGTGGTCGCGGTTCCACGGGTTTCGAGCCGGACCGGTGAGGGACGCGGACGGATACCGGTACCCGCCGCCGCCCGCCAGCTCGATCATCGCGAGCTTGGCCGCGAGCACCGCGCCGGCCTCGCGCAGCGACACGATGACGGCCGCGTCGTAGTCGAACACCTGACGGGCGTAGGGTTTGGCGCCCCACGTCGTCGGCACGCCGCGCAGCGTCACGAGATCCTTCGCGCCGTACGGGATGCCCGTGAGGGGTCCGGCGCCGCGCCCGCGTCGCAGCAGGCGGTCGGCGTTGCGGGCCTCCCCGAGCGCGTGCTCCGGCAATACCCGGGCCACGGCGTTGTACCGCCGACCGACCGTGGACAGGCGATCCAGCGCAAGCCGCGTCAGCTCGACTGACGAAATGCGGCGCCGCCGCAGCGCCGCGTGCAGCTCGCCGATCGTGGCGAAGAGGGGGTCGTTCACGGCAGCGTCCTGAACAGCGAGGCCGGCTCGACCGCCATCGGGATCGGCGTGTTGCGGACGACCCGGCCGGACAGGGTCTGCAGCCGGATCACCTCGCGCAGTTCGGCGTGCCGCGTGCGCGTGGCCCGCCGTGCGGCGCGGCGGGTGCGCGACGTCGTGGCCTTCGATCGGGACGTGCGTCTTCGCGTTGTCATGGCACATCACTACCACGCGGCAACCGGGTTGTCCTGGGGCGCCCATGCGGTCCATTTCGGCAGCGCCGCCGTCGCGCAGGGCGCACGCGCGCGGTCGTTGAAGCGATCGGCGGTGGGCGCCTCGACCGCGGTCCGCGCTCGAGACGGTACCGAGGCGCGGCAGAAGATCACACGGGTGGAGCGACCGGCAGCGGTCAGGAGGAGAACCGACGTGTCCGACGTCGATCAGATCACGCGGCAGGTGGAACTCAAACGCGACACGTTCGTCGCTCTCGCGGACGAGATTTGGCGTCTCGCCGAGCTTCGGTTCAACGAACACAAGTCCGCGGCCGCACACGTCGCCGCGCTCGAGGAGGAAGGGTTCCGCGTCACGCGCAACGTCGCGGGGATCGAGACCGCGTTCGTCGCCGAATCCGGGAGCGGCGGTCCCGTGATCGGATTTCTCGGCGAATACGACGCGCTCGCGGGCTTGAGCCAGGACGCAGGCGTCGCGGAACCGCGCACCGCCACCCCGGGCGGGATCGGGCACGGCTGCGGCCACAACCTGCTCGGGGCGGGCGCGGCGCTCGCCGCGGTGGCGCTCCGCAACCATCTCATGGCCACCGGGATCAAAGGGACGGTACGGTTCTACGGCTGCCCGGGAGAGGAAGGCGGCTCCGGCAAGGCGTTCATGGCCCGCGCCGGTGCGTTCGACGACCTCGACGTCGCACTCTCCTGGCATCCGGGCAGCTTCGCCGCGGTGATGTCGCGCGGCTCGCTCGCGAACATCCAGGTCTACTATCGATTCCGGGGCCGCGCCGCCCACGCCGCCGGCGCGCCGCACCTCGGCCGGAGCGCGCTCGACGCGGTGGAGTTGATGAACATCGGCGTGAACTTTCTGCGCGAACACATGCCGTCGAGTGCCCGGGTGCACTACTCGATTACCGACGCGGGCGGCATCTCGCCCAACGTGGTGCAGCCGAAGGCCGAGGTGCTGTACCTGATCCGCGCCCCCGAAGTGGCCCAGGCGCAGACCCTGTTTGCCCGCGTGCGGAAGATCGCGGAGGGCGCGGCGCTGATGACCGAGACGGAGCTGGAGGTCGAGGTCGACAAGGCGTGCTCCAACCTCGTGCCCAACACCGTGCTCGAGCGCGCCATGGACGAGAACTTGACGCGCATGGGCGGCGTCGCATTCGACGCGCAGGACGCGGCGTTCGCCGAGCGGATCAGGCAGACGTTGACGCCGGACGACATCGGGTCCAGCATCGAGACGCACGGCACGCCGGCGGCCCAGGCCCACGGGCTGTACGGGTTACCGGTGCCGCTCGAAGGCCCACCGCGTCTGCTCAGCGGGTCCACCGACGTGGGGGACGTGAGCTGGATCGTGCCCACCGCGCAGATGTGGGGCGCCTGTTACGCGGTCGGGACGCCGTTTCACTCCTGGCAGATGGTCGCGCAGGGCGCGTCGCCCGCGGCACACAAGGGCATGGTGCACGCGGCCAAGGTGATGGCCGCCACCGGACTGGACGCGGTCCGCGACCAGGAGCTGCGGTTACGTGCGAAGGCCGAGCTTGCGGAACGCACGGGGGGCCAGGGCTACCGGTGTCCGATCCCGGACGATGTCGTGCCCGCGCCGCTCCGCCGCGCCCGTACAACCTAGAAAGTTCCGGAACCCCGCAGGGCACCCTCGGTCGCCCGGCTGTCGGACCCGGTGCCCATGCGGTCACCGGTGTAACGGTCGCGTCTCTGCGGGGAGGGACCCCCGCCGGCGCGACGAACCGTCTGCACGCGCTACCCGCACCGGCGGGTCTGCTCGGTCGTCTTCTCGTACGCATCGGGAGGTGTGGAGATGTCTGACGAGCGGCGCGACAGGTCCGAACGTCTGCCCCGGCGGGAACTCTTGCGCCGTGCGGCGATCCTGGCGGCCGCCGTCCCCGGGGCCGGCGCGGCGTTCGCGGCCGCACCGCCGTCGGCGTCGCTCGCGGCCGGCGCAGCGCCCCGCCGCGGCGGGACCCTGACCGTGGGGCTGGACTCGGACGCGACGACGCTCGACCCCGGATACAGCACCGCCGAAGTCGATCGTCAGATCTACTACGGTTTTTTCGACGGGCTGGTGGACGTTGATGCGCAATTGCGCATCGTCCCGAAGCTCGCCGTAAGCTGGAAACCCCTGAACGACACGACCTGGGAGGTCAAGCTCCGGCCGGGCGTCCGATTCCACGACGGAACCGTGTTCGACGCCCAGGGCGCGAAGGCGAACTTCGATCGCATCCTCGACCCCAAGGCGGGGTCCCCGCGCCGCGGGGAGATCCCCTACGTGGAGGCTGCGGAAGCCGTGGACGCCGCGACGCTGCGGCTGCACCTCACGGGTGCGTTTGCGCCGCTGCCGTACTCGCTGTCGGGGTTTTCCGGGTTGATGATCTCGCGGGCGGCGATCGACAAGTACGGGAAGGACCTCGCGAGCAACCCGATCGGCACCGGTCCGTTCTCGTTCGTGCGCTGGCTCAAAGGCGACCACATCGACGGCAAGGCGTTTGCGGACTACTGGCAGAAGGGCCGTCCCTACGTGGACGCCATCCGCTACGAGGGGATCCCCGATCCCGAGGTCAAGGCGAACGCGGTTCGGAGCGGCACGATCGACGCCACGGAGAACCTGCTCGCGAAGGACACCGGAGCGCTCCAACATGACTCGGGGCTGCAGATGTATGCGCGGCCGGGGTTGTCCGTCGCCTCGCTGCGTCTCCAGCTCGCAAAGCCGCCGTTCAACAACCGCGCGCTGCGCGAGGCCATCGGGTGGGCGGTGGATCGCGGGGCGATCAACCGGATCGTCTACTACGGGATCGGCGCGCCGGCCAGATCGTTCCTGCCGCCGACCGCGCTCGGCTACGATCCGGCGTTCAACCCGTTTCCGCAGCGCGACCTGGTGAAGGCCAAGGCGAAACTCGCCGAGGGCGGGCAGCCGCACGGGTTCGCCGTGCAGGTCCAGATCCTGAACAACCCGGAGATCATCCAGCTCGCGCAGGCGATCAAGCAGCAACTGGCCGATGTCGGGATCGATGCGCAACTCGTGACGCTCGACAACGGGACGCTGCTCGGCCGGCTGGTGGCCGCGGATTTCGCCGCGTCGATCATCACGTACTTCGGGACCCTCGATCCGTTCCAGGGGTTCAGCCGGTTCTTTCTCAGCACGAGCAAGCTCAACGTGTACGGGTACAAGAGCCCGGAGTTCGACGGGCTGCTGGCCAAGGCCGCCGCGACGGCGGACGCCAAGGCGCGCGCGGCGCTGTACTCCCGCATGGACCGGCTCGTGGGGACGGACCTGCCGTGGGTGTTCCTGCGGTACCCCGACTACACGGAGGCGCTGCGCACCCGCGTGCAGGGGTACACGTATATCCCGGACGGCGGGATGCGCTTCACCGACGCGTGGTTGACGTCGTAGCACGGTGACCCGCCGCCGGCCCCGAACGCGATGATCGTGTATGTCGTCCGCCGTCTTTTGGCGACGGTCCCGGTGGTCGTGCTCGTGACGGTCATGGTGTTTCTGCTGCTGCACATCACGCCAGGCGACCCGGTCGTGATCATGCTCGGCGAGGAAGCGTCCCCCGACACCGTGGCCGCGCTCCGCCACGCCCTCGGCCTCGACCAGCCGTTGCCGGCCCAGTACGGGACGTGGCTGTGGCACGCGGCGCACGGGGATCTCGGGGCGTCGCTGCGGACGCACGATCCCGTCGGCGCGCTCGTGCTCGCGCGCTATCCGACCACGCTCGAGTTGTCGGCCCTGGCCATGATCCTGTCGCTGTGCATCGCCATCCCGGCGGGCGTGCTCAGCGCGGTGCGCCGCAACTCCTGGCTCGACGTGCTCGTGACGCCGCTGGCGATCTCCGGGATCTCGATGCCGAGCTTCTGGCTCGGCATCCTGCTGATCTGGTTCTTCTCGGTGCTGCTGCCGTGGTTTCCGACGGTGGGGTTCGTGCCGCTCGGCGTCAGCCTCGCCGGCAACCTCCACACGATGGTGCTGCCGGTCGTGACGCTCGGCGCCGCCCTCGCCGCGATCGTGATGCGGATCACGCGCGCGAGCCTGCTGCACGTCCTGCAGCTCGACTACGTGCGCACCGCCCGCGCGAAGGGGGTGCGCGAGCGCGGGGTCGTGCTGCGCCACGCCCTGCGCACGGCGCTGATTCCCGTGGTGACCGTGCTCGGGCTGCAGACGGGGAGCTTGCTCGGCGGTGCCGTGATCGTCGAGACGATCTTCGCGCTGCCCGGGGTCGGGCGCCTGATCGTGGACGCGATCTTTGCGCGTGACTTTCCCGTCGTGCAGGGGGCGGTGCTCGTGCTGGCGCTTTCGTTCATCCTCGTGAACCTCGGGGTCGATCTCGTCTACGCGCGGCTGGACCCGCGGATCCGCTACCAATGACTCGCGCGCGCGGACGTGCACCTGGCGATCCGGCGGCCGCGGCGGTGGGGGCCGCACCGCGCGACGTCGGGCGCGGCCGCGCGTGGCGCCGCTTTTGGCGCTCGCGCCTGGCCGTGCCGTGCGCGGTCGTGGTCGCGCTCGCGATCGCGGCCGCCCTCGGCGCCCCGTACATCGCCCCCGGCAACCCCGTGCGCGGCGACCTGTCCGACGCGCTGCTGCCACCCTCGCCGGCCCACTGGTTCGGCACCGACGATCTCGGCCGAGACGAGGTGGCGCGCCTCATCTACGGCGCGCGTGTCTCGCTCGTGGCCGGGATGATCTCCGTCGGTATCGCCGCGGCGGTGGGGGTACCGCTCGGGCTCGCGGCGGGGTTCGCCGGCGGGCTTCCCGACGAGGCGATCATGCGGGCGGTGGACGCGATCTTGGCGTTTCCCGCGCTCGTGCTTGCGCTCGCGATCAGCGCCGCGCTGGGGCCGGGGCTCGTCAGCTCGATGCTGGCGATCGGATTCGTGACGATCCCCGCGTTCGCCCGTCTGACGCGCGGGCAGGTCCTCGCCATCCGCCACCTCGACTTCGTCGAGAGCGCCCGCGCGGTGGGCGCCGGCGCTCTCCGGCTTCTCGTCGGCCACGTGCTCCCCAACGCGCTCTCCCCGCTGGTCGTGCAGGCGAGTCTCAGCGTCGCGTTCGCGATCCTGACCGAGGCCGGGTTGAGTTTCCTCGGCCTCGGGGTCCAGCCGCCCATCCCGAGTTGGGGCTCGATGCTGCTCACCGGCAAGAACTACCTGACGACGGCGCCCTGGCTCTCGCTGGTGCCCGGCGCCGCGATCTTCCTCACGGTCGTCAGCTTCAACCTTCTCGGCGACGCGCTCGACGACGCCCTCGACCCACGCCGGACCGCAGGCAGCGAGCGCTCGACCTAGCGTGCGTCGCGCCGCCGGGACCAGGACCCGCCGCGTCTCGGACGAACTTGTAGTGGAAGTACTGTGACGTCCCACGGTCGTGGCGGGACGCCCGGGGAGGTTCGAGGATGCGGGAGCGCACGAAACCGAGCGGTCGGGCAGGGTGGATCGGTGCCGCGGCGGCCGCCGCGGTCATCTTGGTCATCGCCGGGGCAGGCGCTGTGGCCGCGCCGGTGACGGGCGGGACCCTGACGATCGGGCTCGAGGCGGATCCGACGATGCTCGACCCGCACGCGTCTGCGGCCGCGGCGACGTATCTGCTCGGTAGCCTGAATGTCTTCGAGAGCCTCCTGTACCAGAGTCCCGACGGCAAGCTCAATCCGTGGCTCGCGACGAGCTACCGCATCTCACCGGACGGCAAGACGTTCACGTTCGTCCTGCGGCAGGACGTGCGCTTTTCGGACGGCACGCCGTTCAACGCGGACGCGGTGAAGTGGAACTTCGACCGGATCGTGAACCCCAACTTCAGGGCCGGCGGAGCGCTGTCGAGTTTGGTCGGGTACACGGGCTCGACCGTCGTGGACGATCACACGGTGCAGGTGCACTTCAAGGACCCCTACGCGCCGTTCTTGTCGTACGTCGCCGGCGGCACGCTCGCCATCCTGTCGCCCAAGGCCACGGCCGCGCAGACGCCGCAGCAGACGCAGCGGGGTCCTGTGGGCAGCGGTCCCTTCACGGTGACCGAGTACGTGACGAACGATCACCTGACGTTCGTCAAGAACGCCGCGTTCACCCGTCGTCTGCCGTGGAGCGACCATCAGGGAGCGCCGTACCTCGACCGGATCGTCTGGAAGATCGTGCCGGAGGCCGAGACCCGCGCGATCACGCTGTCGTCCGGCGAGACCCAGATGATCTACGTCCTCGGGTACGGCACGTCCGGCTCGATTCTCACGCAGCTGCGGAAGGACACGCGGCTCGTCGAGGACACGCGCCCGTTCCCCGGGTCGGCCTACCTGTGGTTGATCAACGTCCGCCGCCCGCCGACCGACGACGTGCGGGTGCGTCAGGCGCTTCTGTATGGCATCAACCGGCGGGCGATCATCGCCTCGGTGTACCGGGGTCTCGGGTCGCCGGCGTGCGGCATGGTGAGCCACGTGATGCTGCAGGACCCTGGTGCCTGCGCGTACTATCCGTACGACCCGCGCAAGGCGGGCGCGCTCCTCGACGAGGCGGGGTGGAAGATGGGTCCCAACCACGTCCGCCTGAAGGACGGCAAGCCGCTCCAGATCGTGATCAACTCCCTGAATCTCGGCGGCGGCGACCTGCCCGACATCGAGCCGGTGCAGGCCCAGCTGCTGGAGCTCGGGTTCGACGCGAAGATCAAGAGCCAGGCGTTCGGACCGCGTACGGACGATAACTTCAAGTGCGCGGACAACTTGGGGACGATCTTCCTGCGGGCGAACGATCCCGACACGCTATACGCTCTATTCTCCACGGCGAACATCGGCACCAACTTCAACTGGTCGTGCTACTCGAACGCGGACGTGGACCGGTTGCTCGCGGAAGGGCGCAGCACGTTGGATCCGGCAAAGCGGCAGGCGGTCTACGTCCGCTTGGACCACATGCTGCTCGACCAGGCCGTGGCGATGCCGATGATGGACGAACTGTCGGTGTGGGTTCGCCGTTCGACCGTCCAGGGCGTGAAGTACAACTACTCGACGTTTCCCGCGTTCAGCGACGCGTACGTGACGAAGTAGCCCCATTAGTAGCCCCACCGACAGGCCCCTGCCGCCCGGGCCGATCCGGCCGCACGCCGCCCGGGCTCACGCATCGGCGCTCCCCCAACCGCGCGTCCGACGAAGAGAAGCGCCAGCAGCGCCGCGCCCAGATCACCGATCCCGCCGACCGCATGCCGAGTCCCGCGAGCAGCGGAGACATCCCGAGGATCGTCTGAAGGGAGACGCTGGTGATCAGCATCTGACCGTTCCATGCTGTCGGACGGGGTTATGCGGATCTCCAAACCGGCCAGATTGACAAGGCGCGATGGGTGCGATAACATATCATCGAACTCTGATGTATCATATGGCTACGGTATCAGGGAGACGCGGCGCGTGTCAATGCCGAACAACGGTGATACGGAAGCGATCGTGGACCCGCGGGCTCTCGCGCTCGCTCAGGCGCTCGCAGATCCGCTTCGGTTGATGATCCTCCACGCGTTGATGGGGGGGCCGGCGGCGGTGTCGGAGATCGTGTCGGCGACGGGCGAGGCGCAGCCGAAAGTGTCCAACCACCTAGCGTTGCTGCGGCAGCGCGGGCTGGTGCGGGCGACCCGCGCGGGCCGGCAGATCGTCTACGAGCTGCGCGACGCTTCGGTCGGCCAGCTCGTCGAATCGCTCTCTGCCGTTGCCGGGGCGTCGCGGCCGGCCACCCGAAGATCTGCGCCGATCGTCAACGCGCGGACGTGCTATGACCATCTGGCGGGCCGGCTCGGCGTGGCGGTCTTCGACGCGCTCGTCACGCGGCGGGCGATCGTCCCGCCAGATCCGTCCGGTGGGCCGGTCGAGCTGGGGCCGGCGGGCGCGGAGACGTTCGGTGCGCTCGGCGTGGATCCGCTGGCGCTGCGGCGGGAGCGGCGTCAGTTCGCGACGGCATGTCTCGATTGGACCGAACGGCGCCCCCACCTGGGCGGCGCACTCGGCGCAGCCCTGTGGGCGAAGTTGCTGGAGCGCGGGTGGGTGGTGCGCCGACCCGGCACGCGCGCCGTGATCCTCACGGAGACCGGCCGGCGGGCGCTGCACCGGACCCTGGGCATGAGGGCGGCTGCGGGGTAAGCGAATGACCCCGGTCCGTCTGGGCACGACGCTCCTGGTTCCCTTTCGCGTTGGCGCACTGATGCCGGACCTGTGCGTCGCCGGGGACCCCGAGGTGCTCCGCCCGGTCCTCCCCGAAGGAACGCCGCAGGAGCGTCTCGGCGCGCTGTGCGGTGCCGTCGCGGAGCGCATCGCCGCGGGCGGGGTTGGCGTCGCGTACGTCGGTGACTGCGTGCTCACGCTCGGCGTGCTCGCCGGGCTCGAGCGGCGCGGCGTTGCGCCGCGCGTGATCTGGCTGGACGCCCACGGAGACTTCCACACGTGGGAGACGACCCGGTCCGGGCATCTCGTCGGCATGCCGCTCGCGATGGCCGTGGGGCGGGGCGAGCAGACGATCGTACGTGCGGCCGGATTGACGCCGGTCGCCGAGGAACGCGTCCTGCTGGTGGACGCGCGCGATCTCGACCCCGGCGAGGACGACGCGGTCGCCGCGTCGCGCATGCGCCGCGTCACCGTGGATCAGCTTCGGCGAGCGCCGGTTCCGGACGGACCGCTCTACGTGCACCTGGACATCGACGTCGTGAACCCGGTGGAGATCCCCGCGGTTAACTATCCCGCGCCGGGCGGGCCCTCCGCAGAGCAGGTGCGCGACGCGTTGGCGCACGTCGCGGAGACGGGACGCGTCGCGGCGCTCAGCGTGACGTTGTGGGAACCGCGTCTGCCTGGCGCGAGTCAGTCGGCCGCGGCGGTGGCGCGCCTCGTCGAACCGTTCCTGGCTACGTCTCCTCCTTCGCCCGACGCTCGTCGAGCACCGCCTTGAGGATCCGGAACGCGTCGGTGGCGACCGGGAACCCGGCATAGAGCGCGACCTGCTTGCACATCGCGATGAGCGCCGCGGAGGTGACGCCGATGTTCAGGGCGCCGCGGAGGTGACTCTCGAGCCCGCGCTCCCGCCCCAGCGCGGTGAGGACCGCGCAGGTGATCAGGCTCCGGGTGCGCAGGTCGATCGTCGGGTCGCCGTAGACGCCGCCGTACGCACTCTCGAGGATGAACTCCGCGTACTCAGGGTCGAGCGCTCGGAAGACCGCGATCCTGCTCTCCCGGTCGGGCCACAGCGTCTTTCGGATCGCGATGCCGCGCTCACGCAGCTCGCGGTTCGTCACAGCCCCCCTTGACCGCTTCGCCGTCGCCGGCGCGGCGCGCGTCTAGCCGAACAGTCGCTGCTTGCGGAGAAGCGCCCGCAGGGTCGTCAGTTTCCCGATGTGATAGCCGCGGTGGACGCAGTTGAAGACGAGCATCTCGCCCACATTCGAGTAGTTCTGCCCCTCCACCGGCTTGCTGTAGTCGGCCGTCGCCGCGAGGTGGAGCAGGGCCGCCTGCGTGCCGTCGAGTGCTTTCCGGACGTCCGCAAGCGGCGGATAGGAGGCCCGGCCGCCGCTGCCCATCTTGAACAGATCCCCGTACGCGTCCGGGACCACGGACGTGCCGCCGGCCCGCTTGATGACGGCGGCGTCCACGAGCACCGTGTGCCCGAGTTGCCACGTGGCGCCCGTCAATTGTCCGGCGAGGACCTGCCCGGCCTCCTCGTCCGTCAGGTCGCCGACGCACCGTTGCAGGCGATCATATGTGGATTCGAGCCCTCTCCGTACTATTGATGCGGCATCCATGCGCTGACCGTCCTTCCCGGCGCCCCGCGACACACGGGCGCGCCTGCGTAGGTTCCGCGCCTGTGGTTCGCTGGGGATTGGCTCCGGACCCTGCCGGGCCCGGGCTCGGCGTCGCACCGTTCGCGGTGTTCCACCGTGTCACTCTTTTCACGGAGTGGGGCAGTATCCCGGAGGGATGGGGTTGCGGGGGATCGCGGGGTTGGTCGCGCTGGGGCTGCTGGCGGGCGCAGGAGTCGGGCCCGCCGCACCGGTGCCCCGCGCGCACGCGAGCGCCGTTTCCCAGGGGGTCGTGCGGACCGGCGGCCCGCTTCCCGCGGCCATAACCGCGGTCGTCGTCGTTCCGGTGGTGCCCGAGACGCCCGTCCCCGTGGTCGCGCCGCGTCCGCCGCACGGGCCGGACCCCGCGGTATTTCAGCTGGTCACGATGACCCGCGCCAACGGCACGTACCACTCCGTCACGGCCGGCACGGCGTTTTTCGTAGACTCCGACGGGAACGCGCTTACGAACAGTCACGTCGTGTACGCGGCGTATAAGGATCCGGCCCACTACCAACTGCTCGCGATCATCGGAGACGAGTTCTACAGCGCGGCGACGGTGTGCGCGAGCGTGCTGGCCGACGCGCCGGTCAACCGGCCCGTCCCCGTGCCGCTCGGCCGGGACGTGGCGCAGATTCGAGTCATCCCGTCCGTGTTCGAGTTCGACCGGATTCGGGATCCCCGCGCGGGCGTCATCTACCTGGCACACCGCTCGACGTTACCGCGATTCGCGTCGCTCACGCTGGGCAGCGCGCCCTCGGTGGGGGAGGCGGTGCGGGTCGTCGGCTACGGGGAAACCGAGAGCCCCACGGTCGCCGACGAGCAGTGGACGGCCACCGGCGCGGTGAGCAGCCTGGCCACAGCGGAAGACGGTACGCCCATCTTCGAAATCGTGTCGGAGAATCGCCCTCGGCCTGGCAACAGCGGCTCGCCGGTGCTGGACGATCAAGGTCACGTGGTCGGCATCTACACGTGGAACGTCGCCGAGAGCGCCACGGTCGGGGCGGCGATCGCGAGCGCGGCGCTCGCCCCCGCCTGTCCGTAGACGATCCGGCCGGCCCGCGCTACTGGACCTGTGCTCTGGCCGCCACCGCCCAGGTGTCCTCGACACGCCCGCGGCGTGTCGCGACGAGCCGTTCCGCGAGGTTGACCGTCGGACAGACATGGGTGGGAACGAGATGGACCAGGTCGCCGACCCGCAGCCGGCGCGCCTCCTCCGTGAGCTGCACGCGCCCGTGCTCCTCCCAGAGCTGGTCGACCTGGCAGTCCGGATAGTCCCGGAGGACGCCGTAGCTCCGGCCCCGGCTGCTGAACGGACCCGTCTCCGCGGTGAGCACCTTTGACCCCGCGTCGAGAATGGCCACGTCGCGGGACGGTCGGCTGATCACGCGCGCAAGTACCGTGAGCGCGCACTCCTCCGGTTTCGCCGAGCCCCACAGCACCTGTGTGGCATCGTTGAACACATAGGTCCCGGGCCGGATCTCCGTGATGCCCGCAACACGCGCCGCCGCGCGTCCTGTCGGGGTGGAGCCCACGCTGACCTCGTCCACCGGGATGCCGGTGGCGCGGAGCCGCTCGGCTTCCCGGACCATGATCTCGCCCTCTTCCCGGCCCGCCGCGTCCAGGTCGGGGCGGTACCCGCGGTACGTGAAGACGCCCGCGATGCGGAGGCCGCGGAGGTGCGCGACCTGGTTGGCCAGCGCGAGCAGCGGTTCCCCGGGCGCGGTGCCGCATCGCCCCAGGCCCGAGTCCACTTCCAACATCACGTCCAGCGTAACCCCGGCGTTTGCGGCGGCGCGCGCGAGCGGTTCGGCGCCGTCGACCGAGTCGACGCCCACGCGAACCCTGATCTCGCGGGCGAGGGCGAGCAGCCGGGGCAGCTTCGGTCCGCCGATGACCTCGTAGGCGAGGAAGATGTCCGCGATGCCGGCGCGGGCCATGACCTCGGCCTCGCCGATCTTCGCCAGCGACAACCCGGTCGCCCCGGCCGCCAGTTGGCGCTTCGCGATCTCCACGCACTTGTGCGTTTTGCCGTGGGGACGAAGCCGTACCCCCGCGTCCCTGGCGTACGCCGCCCACCGTGCGATGTTGCCCTCCATCCGATCCAGATCCACGATCAGCGCCGGGGTATCCAGCGTCTCGATCGCCTGCGCGGGTGCGATCACAGCCGACATCAGCGTGCCTCTCCGTTCCGGCCGTGGCGGGCGGCCAGCCACACGGTTTTGGTCGGCGCGGGGGTGCGCCGCCGCTGCGGGACCTCCGCCGGATAGCCGGCGTAGAGCATGCCGATGATGCGTTGGTCCGGTGCGAGCCCGAGAAACTCCCTCAGCGGGGCATACTCGCGAAGGCCGCCCGAGCGGAAGTAGGTGCCCACGCCGTCGCTCCACGCCGCCAGCATGACCGCGTAGGCGGCGCTGTACGTGGCCCACACGTCTTCCTCGCCGAGCTCCGGGTCGTCGGACGGCCGGCAGGCGAAGAGGATGATCGCCGGCGTGTCGGCCGCGGACGCGTAACTCTTGTCGAGTGCCGGCTGCGCCTCCGGGGCCTCGGGGTTCGGCAGGCGCGAGCGCTGGAACTCGCGCCGAAACTCCGCGAACCGGCGCTTCGCGTCGTCCTCCAGCACGTAGAACGTCCACGGCTCCGTGACGCGGTGGTTGGCCACCCACACCGCGGCGTCGAGCCACTTCTCGATCAGGGCGCGCGGGACCGGCTCCGGCTTCATGCGCGTGATGCTGCGCCGGTTCCGGATGACGCGCAGGACGGCCTCGCTGGCGCCGTGGTCTGTCGACACAGGGTCCTCCCGTGGGCGGGCGGTCGCGTTCCGTGTACGGTGCGATGTTGCTAGGCGGTGGTCGGCTGCACCCGCATGTGGTTGAGATGCTGCTTGACGATCGGTTCGAGCTCTTCCCACTCGATGGCCGTCTGGCGCCCGGCATCGAACTCGTGCAGCATCCAGTCGTGGATCTCCTGGAGGCCGGGGTCGTCCTTCGCGGGCTCGATGCCCATGTGCTGTTTGATCAGGAAGATCAGGCCGGCCACGCCGGAGTCCTTGGTCAGGGACACCTCGAGCGGCCGTCCGAGGAGGGTGGGCACGTCGAACGGCGCGTACATCCACCAGAACTTGTTCAACCCGTCGGCGTGGATGCCCGCGCGCGTGCGGTGGGCGTCGCGGCCGTAGAGCGGGTACTTGGCCGGCAGCGGCTCGCCCATCTCCACGTACAGCGTCGCGAGGCCGTTGAGCGCGGTGAAGTCGGGCCGCGCCTTCGGGAAATAGCCCATGCCGATCAGGTGCAGCAGGACCTGCTCGAGCGGCGCGTTGCCGGTGCGCTCGCCCTTGCCGAGGCAGGTGCCGTTGATCGCCCCGCAGCCCTCGCGGACCGCGCTCAGGCAGTTCGCGACCACAAGACCGGTGTCGTTGTGGGGGTGGAACTCGAGGTCCTCCGGGTGGAGCCCGATCTTGCGAAGCTCCCGGAAGATCTGCGGCACGCTGCGCGGGAGCGCGACGTCGTCGTACGGCAACCCGAGCCCCATCGTGTCGCAGACGCGAAACTTCGGCCGCCGGGCCGGCCCGTACGGGGCCGCCGTGTCCATGACCGTCTCGATGAACGCGAGCATGAAGTCCATCGAGGCCCGCGTCGCGTCCTCGAGGTGCAGCCTCGGACGGATTCCCGCATCCAGCGTGATCTTGACGGCATCGAGGTACGTGTGGGCGGCCTGGACGCGGCCGCCGGGCTTGAATTTGTGGAACGTGTGATAGTCGGAGGCGGACGCCAGCATGCCCGTCTCGCGCACGCCGAGCGTCTTGATCAGCTCAACGTCCTTCACCGACGCGCGGATCCACGTCGTGGGTTCGATGGGGGCGCCGCTCCGGTACCGCTCAAGTGCGCCTTGCAGCGCCGCGCGGTCGGACCCGCGGTAAACGAAGAACTCGGCCTGGCGAATCG
>Ga0209168_10000261_pt1 | contig 57985 bp, 41 predicted proteins | sample Coa_R1_FD_187156 | JGI IMG/M metagenome (GOLD analysis project Ga0209168, IMG submission 187156) | Surface soil microbial communities from Centralia Pennsylvania, which are recovering from an underground coalmine fire - Coalmine... | ecosystem: Environmental > Terrestrial > Soil > Unclassified ...
CTTGCGCGGACAATTGGCTCGTGAATTCCTTTACCTTTCCGAAAAGCAAGTCCAATGCGGGCTGCACAACTCACGAGACACGAACATGCGGAAAGGGTCGTCGCCATTGCAGATCCGTTTCGCATTTACGAATGTCATCCGTCTTTCAAAGCGGGTTGGCCTGTTGAGTCTTTTATTTTTATTTGCCTCTCGACCCGCCCACGCTCAGCACTATCCGCGATGGGAAGCGTTTACCGGTTTTTCTTACGCACATGTTGATTTCGGACAGCAATCGGTAACTTTCCAACCTACCGGGCAAAACTATTATGGGATGCACGTGAACGCGAGCTACAATCCGCGCCGCTATCTGCGGATCATTTTGTGCGACTTCGGCGTTCAAATGGGCAAGACGGCGATAAATTTGTCCCCGGAACACGCTGACATCCGCACCAGCCAGGTGTTGGTCGGTCCCGAGTTCGTGCGACGCTTTAGCCGTTCAACGGTCTTTGCACACGCGCTGGTCGGCGTAACCAACACCCGCCTCGTTTCGAGCATTGGCGGATCGGACATTATTCCCGATGTTGCGCGTCGCACCAATTTGGCATTTGAATTTGGTGGTGGGGTCGACCTTCACCTGACCCGCTTACTCGCGATTCGTGCAGTCCAGGCCGATTACATCCCTGCGCGCCTGTCGGGAAACTGGGAAAACTCCTACCGCATAAGTAGTGGAGTCGTTTTCACATTCGACTATAGAAACGAAAGGTGATCGCCTCCGCTAGTTACTTTTCACCGATCCGTCCAACATGCCTCGCGCTCAGACGGCCGGCCCAGTCGCAACAAACCGAAGTACGAAATTAAAAGGCCCAGGAGGCTTGTACCTCCCGGGCCTGCTAAACAAACAGTGTGCGTCAGAACGCCCAGCGCAACGAGAACTGGATCAGCCGCGGATTCCCATTCGTCTGCACGATCTTGCCGAAAGGGCTGGTCGTTGGACTCGCCAGATACGCTTCGACGTCCGTGACTGTTGGATTAGCGAAGTTTGTATGGTTCCAGAGGTTGAAAAAGTCCGCCGCAAACCGTATGTCATTCCGTTCTCCAACTTTAAAATGTTTGAGGAACGAAACATCCCAGTTCTGCTCAAACGGGCCTTTGTACACATTGCGACCGAGGTTTCCGAATCCGGTGCCGCAGAAATTCGGATCGTTGGCGCAATCCGTCGGATCCACCTGCGCCGCCGGGGTGAAGGCCGTGGGCACAAGGTATCCGGAAGTCAGTTTCTGCTGCATGCTTCCACCCGCGAGTCCGCTAGCGACGGTCGCTCCGGGGGCGAGGCTGGCTCCCAATAGCGGAGTACTCCCGGCACCGAGAAATGCGGTTCCCGCACTCGAATCGTAGATCGAGAACGGCAACCCGCTCTGGAAGATCGAGACCCCGCTGACCTGCCATCCGCCGAGAGCAGCTTTCCTGATGCCACTCGAGTGCATGAAGAACGGCAAGTCGTAGGCGTAGGTGAGGGCTAATCGCTGCGGCCGGTTGAAGTCCGAAATGCCTCGCGACGCATTAATGTTGCTCTGGTCATTCCAGGCCGTGTTGAAGGCCGTGTTTCCAGTCGACGTGGCATCGATGTTCTTCGAGAAGGTGTACGCCGCCTGCAGGTAACTCTGGCCCCATCGACGCGAGAACGTTGCCTGCAGTGCGTGATACGTCGAGTAAGCATCGTTGGCGAAGATCTGATAGCCGCTATAGCCGTTCAATCCCGGCGTAGGCGTTCGAGCGATGGCGTTGTCGAACGTATCTGTGGTGATGGTGTAGGAGTGTCCGGTGGTGTCGGTGACTGTGATCGGGTGCTTGGTTGCATCGACCGACTGGATGGCATCGCGCGTTTCACGAAGATGAACTCCTCGCGTCCCGACATATCCAACCTCGAGCACCCAGGTCTTAGCGAATTCATGTTGCAGAGTCAGGTTCCATTGCTGCGTGTTGGGTACGACGAAATGTCTCGGAACCTCCAAGACGAACAAGTTCTGTGTGGAATTAACTCCCGGCCCGCTGCAGGATTTGTATGTGCCGGTAAGGTTCGTGTTGGTGGTTGGGGCGCCGCTTCCGTCCACAAATCCAGTGAATTGAGCCAGGCATGGCAACCACGCGCCCGATAGTTGTCCCGCAGCCGGCACCGCGTTCGGATTCACCGCAGGAGTTCCGGTGAAGAAGTCCGACATGGTATATCCGGGCGTCTGCCCGAAGAACACGATCGGGATGAACGGCGACTGGAAGCTCAGCTGATCGACGGCCCCTACGTCCTCGCGAACATAGTAGATGCCATAGCCGCCGCGGAGCGTTGTGTTGTGGTGTCCCATCACATCCCACGCGAAGCCGACGCGCGGCCCCCAGCCAGTCGAGACATTGTTCTTGAAGGTTGATCCTGCCGCGTTGCCGGTGAGTCCGGTAACTCCCAGCTTGTTCACGCAGCTCGGATAGATAAATGGATACGCTCCGGATTTCGTGAGGTCAGATTCGATGTTGCCAATGTGGCAATCTCCATCGGTCCATGCGCCGAGGAATTCCGTCCGCAATCCCAGGTTAATGGTGAGATTTGAAGTTGCCTTCCAGTCGTCCTGCAGGAAGACCGCGGAGTTGCTCTGCTTGTAAGCGTGATTGTAGACGCCACCACCACCAAAGCTGAACTCTGGAGTTCCGCCGACAAAATTGCCGAAGTCGGTAGAAGTTCCGGTGTTGGTAAAGAAGAGCTGTCCGTTGAAGACTTGCGGGAACAGCTTGTCCAGCCTCACGCGAATGTACTGTCCGCCGACCGTGAATGTGTGCTTCCCTTCAACCCAACTCAGGTTGTCGACAATGTTGTAGTTATTCTGCGTCTGTGCCTGATTGGCTTGGGGCGTCGGGCCGAACTGGAAACCTGATGTCGCGAAGGTGAACTTGTAAATGCTGCTGGTCAGGTTGCTGGTGGGCCGGTCGATGCCGGCATCCTTTGCCGTAACGGGGTTCACGTTGGTAGCGGTATTGTTGATGTGCACCAGGCCGAAGCGCAGATCGTTCACCAGTCGCGGATTGAAAACGTGCGTTTCCGAGATGATGAACAAACGATCATGGATCGGCAGCTGATACGGGAAGTTCAGGTCCGTTCCGCTGGCTGCAGCCCCGAGTGAAGCTTGGAGACCGCCCGCACCGAACGGAATATCCTGCTCGGAATCGGAATAGAAGAACCGCGCCGCGATCGCATCTCGGGATTGCCGGAACTCGTGGTCCCAGTTCGCCGTGAACTGATCGTCTGTGAATTTGCCCGGTTTGCTGACCGTGAATTGCACGAGCGATCCCGGTGCTGTCCCAGCCGGAACATTGGGTAGCGGGAACAGGTATCCATTTGCGGGAGCTCCAAACTGGTCGCTTTTGAAATTGAGCAAGCTGACAGCCACCGGATCGGCCGCAGGCACACCAAAGTCTGCCGCCAGATTCGCTTGTGCCGCTGCATCTGTTCCGCGATCTGCTGCCGGCACGTAAGGAATGAATGTGCTGATCAGGGTTCCGGGCGAGTCGCCGCTGCGCTGCCGCGTTCCTTGGTAGTTCACAAAGAAGAAGCCGAGCTTGCCGCCAGGGCTCACTGGGCCGCCCAGGCTCCCGCCGAAAATGTTCTGCTGAATCACCGGACGCGGCGATCCCGTCTGCTTCAGGAAGTACTCGTTCGAGTCGAGCACCGTATTGCGGAAGAATTCGTAAAAATCGCCGTGAAATTGTTCCGTTCCGGACTTCAGAATCGCGTTGATGTTGCCTCCGCCGTTTCGTCCCTGGCTGGCGTCGTAGAGCGATGTCTGCACCTTAAATTCCTGGATGACGTCAGGATTCGGCAGTGGCGTATTCGTGAGTTCGGCCACGTTGTAGTCCGTCGCGCTGATGCCCTCGATCAGATAGTTGTTGTTGTCTTCGCGCTGGCCATTGACTTGAATTCGCACCTGCCCGCGCCCTAACTGTGCCGCCGCATTTAGTTCGCTCTGCGCACCGGTCGACAAGGTCAGCAACTGCTGGAAGTTCTGCGTCGCCAGCGGCAGTGCGCGGATCGTCGCTGTATCAATCGCCTGTCCCGTGGTTGCGTCGGTCGTGTCTACCGTCTGGACCTCGGCCTGCACTTCGATCTTCTGCTGCACTGACTCTGTAGTGACCTTGGCTGTCAACCGCGTAGTCTCGGTGACACGCACCGCGACGTCGGCGATCTTGGCTGGAGCAAATCCCGCAGCCTTAATTTCGACGCGGTACGTTCCGACTGGCAGCAAAGGCGCCGTGAAGCTGCCGTCTGAACCGCTAGTGACCTCGCGCTGCAAAACGTTGGTGTCCTGATCTGTGATGCGGACCTGCGCATTCGCTACGACCGCTCCGCTGGGATCCTGCACTGTGCCAGTGATCGCTCCGGTGGCTCCGCCTTGGGCGAAAGCCGCTGCGCTTAGCGCCAATGCGACGACACTAAGAACCATTAACTTGATCGAAGATCTTGCCATTTCCATTCTCCCGTTGCCCACATTTGGAAGTTGCGCTTATCGAAGATTTGAATACAGCTGACACTGACAACAACCAGCAGAGATTGGTTTGGCAGGGACATGCTTGGTCCGCATCCGAGTGCGATGTCCGTAGTTGATAGGTCTCAGGTCTGCCACAACCTATGGATTCAGCTCTGCTTGTAAATGCCTTTTGGGATTTGAGGGAAGCTTACAGAATCTGGACCTCGATTTTCAAGCAAAACACTTGAACGAAGGTAACAATTCGGCTACGGGACTTATCCGCCAGATTATGTAACGCGGTTGTACTACAGGCAGAAGATCGTTTATGTATCGCGGCTTAAACGTTCTTGCAACGGGGACGCAGCCTACCTGAACAAGGCCGAGAGCTGTGCAGGAGTGGTCTGGTTTCTACCCCTCACCAAACTCCCGGTACCGTTCGAGGACATGCCGCTGCGTCACCACCCCTTCCAGCTTGCGAAAGTCGGCGCGGTTCACCACGGGCACAATCGGCCACCGGTCTACATATCGCAGCGCAGTCTCTAGCGGATTATCGGGATGCAGCTGGGGAATACGGGGAACGAGCAACAACGATCCAACATTCTCCTGCATCTTGCCTTGGGCGGCCATTAAGCGAAGGTGTTCCTTCGTGACCGTACTCCAGCCACCGGGGCTCAGCCGAACCAATATGTCTTCGCCGTCGGTGTGATCGAGTTCCCGCAGCGCCTTCTCGAGCGTGTCGTTCGCGTTGAGTACCGGACCTTCCACCGGTTGCATGGCGTCTTCCACCCGCAGCACGTCCTCTTCTCTCAACTCTTCCATGGATGGCAATTCGAGGCCATCCTGCCGCGTCAGCAGATCGAAGATCGCGATCGGCTGAAGCCCGCGAGAGATCACGTAGGCAAATGTATTTGCCACGATCACTGGCAGAATGATCGAATAGTTCCCGCTGACCTCGAGTACCATGAACACCGATGTCATCGGAGCCCGAAGGAATCCGGCGAACAGCACGCCCATGCCGACCAACGCGTAGGTTCCGGCGGATCCGGTCAAGTGCGGGAAGAACAGGTGCTGTGCTCCTCCAACTGCTCCGCCCAGCATCGCTCCGATGAACAATGTCGGAGCAAACATTCCGCCAGGTGTTCCGCTCACGAAGGAAAACAGTGTCGCCACAATTTTTGCCCCAGCCAGGATTGCCAAAAACTCCCACGTGAACTGGCCGTGCATCGCTTGATCGATGTACTCGTAGCCAGCGCCCATGACTTGGGGAGCGCCCATCATGGCAACGACTCCGATCAGCAATCCCGCAATCGCCGGCTGAAAATATTGAGTCCACAAGGGCAATGCCTTGCATTTTGGACGCAGGGTCGTAATCCCCTCGGCAAATACGACCGAGGCCAATCCGCCCACTATACCCAGCACCGCGTATGCGATCAGTTCTGTCGGATTCTTCAACTCCACGGCGGGAATTCGAAACAGGGACTCCGAGCCCAGGAACCACCGCATTACCACTACGCTTGAAACAGCAGACAGTACGACCGACCCCAAGATTCCCGCCGTCCACCGTCCAATCACCTCCTCGATGACGAACAGCACCGCTGAGATCGGCGCGTTAAATGCCGCTGCCAGTCCAGCCGCCGCGCCCACCGGAGCGATGAGCCGCATTCGGTCACGCGACAGCCGCATCTTCCGCCCCAGCAACGATGCCAAGCAGGCGCCAATCTGCAGCGAGGGATCTTCGGGGCCCAACGAATGTCCCGACCCGATCGCTAGCGCCGCCGTGATGAACTTTCCGATCGCCGTGCGAATTGGAATGTTGCCGTTGAAAATGTACAGTGCAGCCTTGGTCTGATTTACGCCGCTGCCGCGTGCAGTCGGGAAAAAGTGAATCACCATGACGGCGATGACGAGTCCAGCAAGCGATGGAGCCAGCAACATGCGCACCGGCGTCAACACAGCGCCAGTTCCCAACAAGTACAGCCGGCACCAGTCGATTGCAAATCGGAAACATACTACTGCCAGCCCGGACAACACTCCGATGAAGACCGACAAAATCAGAAAAAAGCGATCTTCGCGGAATGCCGACCGCAAAAACGCTCGCGGAGAATGCTGCTGGATCCAGACTGATGCGTGATGTGTCCGGCCATTCTCCACCAATACTTCTGTTTCAGGATTCGGTTCCAGATCCACTAACTTCCCTCGTGCAGTTTGGAAATCAGCAACAGAGCCAGATCGGCACCCGTCGGCATCCCACATGCGATGCTGCTTTGGCGCTCAATGCGAAAAACTAAATCCATCGCTTTCTCAGCAAGATCTGGATCTCGGCGCAAGCCTGCGATGTTGACGTGCGGCTTCATAGTGAACCATTCGTTATTCAAAGAAATTGGAGGTCCTGATCCCGGGCTACTGGTGATCGGTAGCATGCAACTCTTGAGGCGCTGTCCTGCAGCCGTGAAGGCGTCGACGACGGCTTTGTCGCGATCAGCAGTTGAAATCTGACGGCGAAACGGATCCATGCGCAACACCATCTCCGTGGTCTGCAGCAACTGTGCGCTCTGCGTGTCATTGGGTCTGACAGCAATTGCCTGTTGCAGGTAGTGTTGCGCCAAAGGGTATTGTCCCAGCTGAAAGGCTGCATAGCCCACCCCCGCCAGTGCCGTGGGATTATGCCGGTCTGCACGCAGCGCGATACGGTAGGAAACCAGCGCGTGTTCGTAATCTCCCGCTTTCGCAAATAGATCGCCGACAGTTCCCTGTTGCGCCGGATCGTCGCCGACATTGGCTGCCAGCGCGATCAACTCGGCCTGTGCGTCGCCGAGATCTTTGATGCGCAAGAGCAGATTGATCAACTCCAACCGTGCAGCCGGGCGCTTACTTTCCTGATCGCGCGGCCAAGCCGCATAGACCGCATCATGGTAGTAGCGCACGGCCTGATCAATTTCCCCTCGCTGCGCCGCGATGCGCGCCAGTTCCAGATTCACCAGTCCGTTCCCGGGCTCACGATCCCACAAATTGAGCAGATACGCTGAGGCTTCGGCCGTCCGCTTCACGCCAATCAGCGCCTCAGCCAGATTGAGTTGATAGGAATAGTCGTCGGGCGAATACAGCAAGGCCGAGCGAAACTCGATGACCGCAGCCTCAGAGCGCTTCGCATTGAGGTCTGCCACGCCACGGTTGAACCAGCGATTCCCCAGTGACTGCCGTTGTGCATCATGCGCCCGTGACAATCCAGTGACTGCCAAGAAAAGAGCGACCGTCAGAGCCGCCAGTAAGACCAGTAACGTCGGCCTTTTCCGAAGATAAAACCTGTAGCGGCCGAGTCTTCCTGATGCCATGCTTTCTTGTTGCTCCAGTAACCCACAACTTCCCTACATACTATCCAGAAATCGAACTAGGAATTTCAATCCAGGGGTGAGAGTAAAAAAGGCGGCTCGATTCCGAACCGCCTCGCATTTGGCTCATCGCGTCTGCTGTTCGAATCAGTGCAGCCGCTGAATTCGATCCCGATGTTAGCGGGCTATGTCGAAGTGATCGACCCGGTTGCGCTGCCAGCACTGATCGTTATCTTCGGCGCAGAACGGCTTTTCCTTTCCGTAGCTGATTGTCTTGATCCGGTCCGGAGACACACCCTCTTGCTGTAGAGCCCGCTTCGCCGATTCCGCCCGGCTGGTTCCCAGCGCCAGGTTGTACTCCTCGGATCCACGGTCGTCGCAATGGCCTTCCACTACCACTTTGATCGACGGATGCTGCGCGAGAAACGCGGCATCATTATGCGCGGTCGAAGCCTGGTCCATTCGGATGTCAGCCTTGTTGTAATCGAACAAGACATCTTTCACGTTGCGCGCGAACAATTCCTCATCCGACGGCCCCGCGCTTGACGACTGCGCCATCTTGGCATTCACGGTGACCCGAGCGGATGCCTCCTGCGAGCCGCCTGGCCCCTTTGCCGTGAGCGTGTAGGTCACCGATGAACCCGGTGTTATGGTCTTCGAACCGGAACCGGATACAGATCCGATTCCATCGATCGCAATATCCGTTGCATTCGCGGTTTGCCACGTCAAGGTCGTGGTCTGTCCTTGTTCAATCACTGCTGGATTGGCGGCAAGTGTCGCTGTCGGAGCCGCTGGCGGTGGCGGAGAGGGCGGCGTTGCCTTTGCGGCTTTCTTGTTACAACCGGAAAACGACAATACGCCCACTAAAATCCCTGCGAACATTATTGTTTGCAATGCTGACTTAGTCACCTTGAATCCTCCTTATCAAATCGAGTTAAGCCTGAAATGGCAGAAAGACCAGCTCAATGGCCACAGAACGGACGAGGTGCCGTTTGCGCGAGCACAATGATTTCCGTGATGTGACCGGAGTAAAGAGATTCGATAGCGAATGCGGCCAGGTAAATCAGCAGCGAAGAATCGTATTGAATCCGGCGGGCAGACTATCCAGCTTCGCTGCGGCTCTCGCCAGCGCGGTCCAGGAGAGGGTAGCAAGCGCTACGCTCATACAGCCAAAACAGCCGCGAATGGCATCCATTCCCGTCTGTATGATGATCATGCGCAAACGGACGGCAGCCCGAATGGAGAGCAGCGCCGTGACCGGACCGTGCACTGCGGAATAGGGTCCGGGGCCATTCATAAGAGGAAAAAAGAAGATCCCCAACACGCACAGAACGGCCAGCACCGCCAACCCGCACGCAATTCGGCCCACGTTCATAGAGGTGTCCTGATTATACTTCGGAGCTCGAATTTTCAGCTCACCCGGCGGGCACCAGAGAGCTTACTAGCGTACAGGGCCGTACGGTCAGGGGTCCTTGGCATGTGATCTTTAAATTCTGAGACTTTGAATCTCGATCCTTACCTCACAGTCGCGTCCTGGTCTTCGAATGCAGCCATCCCGGCTCACGGAAAGACTCATCGCGCAGGCGCCGCGTGCGAGCGGCTAGGACTGCTGACCGGTTCAGATATCCCACAACTCTCTTGTCATCCGAGCGATCCACGACCGGCAGGCGCCCGATATTGAAGTTGATCATCTTTGCGGCCGCCTCCGCTACCAGTTCATCTGGATACGTCACGACCACTTTCGTGTTGCCCGCATCCTCGACTTTCATGGTGCCGGCGGCGTCTTTGTCCAACGCTCGCAGGATGTCGCCGCGCGTCACGATGCCCGCCAGCTTGCCGCCATTGTCGAGAATCAGCAACGCTTCGTACCGCGCCACAGCCGGATCATGCCGCGCAATCCGTTCGGCCACCTCGGCCACCCTTGTTCCGGACGCAATCACCGGCGGATCTTTCTCCATCGTTTCCCCAACGGTGACCTGCGTGAGGACGTCGGCTTCATAATCCTGATGCACCCGCAATCCACGCCGCACCAGCTTCTCGGTCATGATCGAACTGCGCGGCATGAACAACATCGCGATTCCATCGGCGATCACCGCGACTAACATCAGCGGCAAGACCGAGTTGTAATCGCGCGTGATCTCGAAGGCAAAAATGATGAATGAGAATGTTGCCCGCGATGCGGCTCCGAACACTGCACCCATGGCTACAAGGGCAAAAGCCCCCGGTGACAAATGTGCGTTCGGGAACACGTGGTTTCCGATCATTGCGAACAGCCCGCCCATGGCCGCGCTCCACATAAAACTGGGAGCCAGTAAGCCTCCCGATGTACCCGATCCCAGCGAAATCACGAGGGCTGCAAACTTGGCGATCATGACCGCCAGCAGCACCTTCCAGGCCAGTTCACCGTTCAGAATGGCACCGATCGTGTCATATCCCACTCCAAAAACCCGCGGCACAAAAAACCCAATGATACCCAGCCCAAGAGCCCCAATCGCCGGCCACCATAACTCGTCGATCGGAAGCTTTTCGAACTGGTCTTCCACCCAATAGAGAGCCTTGCTTAGAAAAACCGCCGCCAATCCACACAGTGGCCCAAGTACAAGGTAAAAAGGCACTGCCCGCGGGATCGCGAAATCAACTTGCCCAACCTGAAACATCGGGCCGGGGCCGAGCAGTTGCATGTGTACAGCCGTCGCCAGCGTGCTCGCGATCACCAAAGGAATGAAAGACCGCGACTTGAATTCAAACAACAGCAACTCGATCGCGATAATGACACCCGAAATTGGCGTGTTGAAGGTTGCCGACATGCCAGCAGCCGCTCCGCACGCCAACAGTACTTTGCGTTCGACGGCGGTCGTATGCAACAGTTGTCCAACCAGCGACCCGAGCGCGCCTCCGGTTTGAATGATCGGACCTTCCGCGCCAAACGGACCGCCTGTCCCGATCGCGATGGCCGCCGAGATAGGCTTGAGCAGTGCCACCTTCGGCTCGATCCGGCTGCGGTTCACCAGCACCGCTTCCATCGCTTCCGGAATACCGTGGCCCTTGATCTTCGACGATCCGTACTTCGCCATCACACCGACAATCAGGCCACCGATCACGGGGACGAGAATCACCCACGCGCCCAGATGGTGACCGCCCACGCTGCGGAAAGTTGTCGTTACCTGGTGGAAGAAAAAGATGTTCGTGAACAGTCCGATGAGCTTATAGAGAATGTAGGCAACAATCCCCGCCAGCAGTCCAATCCCAGCCGCGAGAAACGACATCAGCACAATGCGAAAGCCTGCGATTTGCGTCGGCTCCAGAGGAGAAAGGCCCGACGCCGCCAGGGATTCAGCGATCTCCGGACCCGCGTGATTGCCGTTCATGTTCATAGATTCTGTCTGTCGCCCTTCCATGTACACCGTATTTTAGATGTCAACCAACAGCTACACTGCTGCAAACGCCCTAAGATTGTCCTATCTCTGATGACTTGCCATCCCACGCGGGGCCCCAGCACAAGATAGGCGTCGCACATGGTCCAAAGGTCCCCCGCCACAGCCGGATTTCCCCTCAGGATGCCCTGTCTCTCCCAACTTTGGCGGAAGGTTCGGATTTCGGCTTTTCCCTGCTCAAATCAGGGCCGTTCCGACCCCTCGCGGATTAGCCTTACTCCTCATGTCCGTTCGGCACCAGGGCAGGCTTCCGCCCTGCGCTCTTTCCAGCCATTACCCGATGCAGCGCTTGTACCAGCCTTGGTGCCGCCTCCTGCAACTGCTGGTGATGATGCAGGGCCAACTCTCCCAGCACCTTCTCGCCCTTCTGGGTTAATGCCAACAGGACTTCTCGCCGGTCATCCAGTCCGCGCTCCCGACGCACATACCCCCCAGCCTCCAGCCGGTTGATTAATTCCACCGCGCTGTGGTGCTGGATCTGCATACGGTTAGCCACGTCCCGGATCCGCGGCCGCAAGCTGTCCGGCATTCCTTTAATCGACAGCATCAGCTGATATTGTCCGCGTTCCAGTCCTGCGCCCTCGACTGCTCGATCACTGAAATGCAGGAATCTCCGGATCTGGTACCGGAATTCGGCCAGAGCTTGATAATCCACCAGGGTGAGCTTTTTCATGCCACGATTCTATCGTGCCCCGATAGTCTTTACACAGTATATCGTGGTGCGATATAAAATGAAATTGATGTCACCTACGGCCCGCGATTGCCGAGGGGGTGATCGCGGATAAATCCTGCTTTTCCCGTGATCTGGCTGTCTGCACGGGACAGCGGGGTTTATATTTGAGGGCGCCCGTCGGGTCGCACTTTGTACGACAAAGCCTCGACTGAGCTCATCCCACAGGGTGGGACCTTGAGTCCTCTGCAACCCTCTTAATTGTGCATTGAAGGCCTGCCTCCCGCTAGCCGATCCCGCGTCTCGCCATTTAGAATCCTCTGTCCACTTCATCAAGGAGCCCGCCTGTGATCCCGCGCTACACCCGTCCCGAGATGGCCCGCATCTGGAGCGACGAAAATCGCTTCCGCACCTGGCTCGCCGTCGAAGTCGCCGCCACCGAAACCCTGGCCGAAGCCGGACTGGTTCCGAAGGACGCCGCCAAGGCCATCAAAGAGCGCGCCGACTTCCGCGTGGAGCGCATCCACGAGATCGAAGCCGAAGTCCGTCATGACGTCATCGCCTTCACCACTGCTGTCGCCGAGATCGTCGGCCCACATGCCCGGTGGTTCCATTACGGTCTCACCTCGAACGATGTCGTCGATACCGCGCAGGCCCTGCTCATCCGTCAGGCCTCTCAGGTCATCGCGCAAGACCTGCAACGGCTGGCCGAAGTGCTGGAGCGCCGCGCATGGGAGTTCAAAGACACTCCCATGATCGGACGCACGCACGGCATCCATGCCGAGCCCATCACCTTCGGATTCAAAATCGCCAACTGGTATTCCGAAACGCAACGCAACATCGCGCGCTTCATGGCCGCCGCAGAAGACATGCGTGTGGGAAAGTTCTCTGGTGCGGTGGGAATCTTCGCCCACCTGACGCCTGAACTCGAGGAGAAGATCTGCGCGCGGCTGGGGTTGAAAGCCGCTGCCGTTTCCTCTCAGGTCATCCAGCGCGATCGCCATGCCAACTATCTCGCCACGCTGGCGGTGACAGCCTCCACGCTCGACAAGATCGCCACCGAAATTCGCCATCTGCAACGCACCGAGGTCCGCGAGGCTGAGGAGTTCTTCAGCGAGAAACAAAAGGGATCGTCGGCCATGCCACACAAGCGCAACCCGGTGACGCTTGAGCAGATCAGCGGCCTTTCCCGAGTGGTCCGCAGCAATGCTCAGGCGGGATTCGAAAACGTGGCTCTGTGGCACGAGCGTGACATCTCGCACTCATCGGTTGAGCGTGTGATCCTTCCAGATTCGACAACGCTTATCGACTACATGCTGCACAAGACGAGCAACATCATTGACACGATGTTTGTCTATCCTGAGAAGATGCGCGCGAACCTTGAAAGCACGCGTGGTCTCATCTTCAGCGGACAACTCCTGCTCGATCTGGTCGAAAACGGCATGGCGCGCGAAGACGCCTATCGCCTTGTGCAGTCGCATGCGATGCGCTCATGGAAAGAAGGTCTGAACTTTCACGATGAGATTCTGGCGGACAAGGAAATCGCAGCCAAAGTTCCGCGCAAGCAGATCGAATACGCCTTTGATCTGCAGCGCCAACTGAAGAACGTCGATAAGATTTTCACCCGCGTCTTTGAAAAGAAGCGCTCCGTGAAGCCCGCAAATGCAAAGAATACAAGCGCTCAGAAAAAGACAAAGAGGAAATAAGGGCCGGTTCTTTTCTGTGGTCCCCTGCGCTCTCTGTCTTGAAAACCCTCGGTGCGGCCTGAATTGACTCGTCTTCAGCAATCCGTCCGGTGCTTTTGTGTGCGAGGGGAAAAAAGTTCGGACGCGGCATAGCGGGGGTTATCAACCGCGGGTCCCGCTTCGCAGCCTCAGTCTTTCTTAAGCGACAGTGCCCCTTTGTAGCTGTCAGGGCTTTTCGATGCCCAGCAATTCCGACATTTCTTCGTAGAGAAAGCCTTCGCCCTGCCGGTAGGGCTGCACCCATTCTCCATCGATGACGAACTGGGGAATCGCTCGTTTGCCGGTGCGGCGCACGACTTCCTCGGCGGCGCCGGGCGTCGTCTCTATGTCGATCTCCGTATATGGAATGTTGTGCCTGGCCAAAAAACGTTTGGCCTCGCGGCAATCAGGGCACCAGAAGGCAGAGTAGACGGTCACTTCCATCTGATAACGATTTAACCACAGAGATCGCACACGATCACAGCGGAATACTCTTAGACCTTCTCCAGTTCGCGGTGCGTACGTTCGTTGACCACGTTTCCCGTGTTGAGCGTGCTGGCCGGCTCAAACAGTAAGAACCAGCATTCTTCTTCGGCCACAGGCTTATGCTCAATCCCGCGGGGCACGACGATAAATTCGCCTTCTTCCACCCACTCGTTGGGACGGTCTTTAAACTCCATCCGGAAGCGTCCTTTGACGACCAGAAAGAGTTCATCCTCCTTGTCATGGTGGTGGAAGACAAATTCACCCTTGATCTTGTCGAGCTTCACCATTTGCCCGTTGAGTTCGGCGGCAACGTAAGGCTTCCACATCTCAGTGATATTCGAGAACTTCTCGGCAATGTTGACTTTCATGCGGGTTCGGATTATTCGAAATGGAAAAAGGTCGCAAGAAAATCGGGAACGTCGCCGCGGAGGCTTTCGTCCGGCCTGAGCGAAACGCACGAAGAGGTGCCGCCGGCACTTACAACTGCGAACTGGGGGCGGCCCAGGGGACCACACATATACCAAAAAGCCGCCGGCTTGCGCCAGCGGCCGTTGATTTTCTAGTCATGAGCGGCCGACTAGAACCCTGGTGTCCCCGCAAGCGCAGTCTGTGTGTTTGAGTTCGCGTGTCCGCTATGCAGCGTCAAACGCACACCGCGCTGGTTGTTGAGTTTGGTCGTTGTGGTCCAGTCGATATCATCCGTACTGACAACGCCGGAGCCTCCTGAGATCAGTGAGTACGTGATGCGATTGTCGGAATACCCATAACCACTGACTGAGAGAATGGCGCCACTGTTCAAAACGAAGATCGGCATGCCGGGAGCGCTCTGCATGTTGGCGGGGAGCGACACGCTTCGCGTCACGTAGCTGGCATAGCTCGCCTGCGGCACCGCCGACGAATCGCTCGCCGGACGAACAGTCAGCTGTGGACGGCCATCGCCGGCCTGCGACTCGCTATAGCTGTTGCGCTGAAACTGCCCGAAGAAGCGCCATCCCGGGCCGTATGTCTGCGAGGACGCCGTCATTTGCGGAATCTGAACGTCATCCATGAGGCGCATGCTCAGCACGGTTTCGCCTTTCAGCGTCGGTCGCGGGCCACGCGCCGGCAGCATAATCACCTTCCACGGCCAAAGCGGTGGCAGCAGCCATTCCACGACGTCGCGCGTAGCGTGTCCTTTGCCGTCGATGGCGCCCGTCTTGTCGACCTTATAGCCGCGCGTAGCAATGACTTTCGCTTCGAGCGGCAAGTCTCCACTGGGCACTCCGATGCGATCGAATTGCAGCTTCAGATATCCCTTGCCCCAGAAGTGGCCGGGATCTTTGGCGGCCTCAAGATGTCCAACGAGATAGCTTCCGCGCGGGAACGCTTGCTGGCCGAAGACGGTCACGCCGCGAAGATGGCATAACACGGGGTCTCCAACATCAACAGTTTTCGAGGACAGATTTGGCTCGTTCAGGGTGCACTGCAAAAGAGTGCCGGCGGGTACGACGACGTCGCGCGCGCTGGCGCTCAGAGTGAGAGCAAAAAGGGATACTGCCGGAAAGGCGAACAGCAGCCTGAACTTCATACTTCACCTCTTTCGCACGACCCAGCGTGGCGGGCTTAAGTACTGGGTCCGCGTGAATTCGGGCATCTAATCACACCTTCAACCCAGGGTCAATCGGGAAGTTTCGGAATATCTTCAGAAGCCCGCTGGCTGATGGCACTCTGCCAGGGTGGCTGAAAACCACCACTCAACGCGCGGCCTCGGGCGCCCTTCGTCGAGGATTGCCCGCACGCGCGCGATTGAAGACAATGGGCGACCTACAGCCCTTACTTCTGTTCGTCCAATCTCTTCAGGTAGGGAAAGAATGGAGATACTTCGAACGGCCGCTTTTCTGCAGCCGACGCCGGGGGTGGCGACTTGCTCTTCATCATCTCGATCTTGTCGGACCACGGATCGACCTTGATGCGGGAAGCCAGGGGCAAGGCAGCAATCTGATCCGGTTGATCCATTCTCAGACGTTTGGGAGAGTTGACCAGACTCTTCATTCCGATCAGGTGACTCGTCCCGAAATCACTACCGAATCTTGCGTGCAAAAGGTTGGGTAATTGTGAAGAGCGAGCTTTCAGAGCTTGCAAAAAGAGCGCAACATCCGCCGCTTTGTCTTTGTAGGGCGATTTGGAAAAAAGTTCCTGACCCTTTCTATCAGCTTCCGCTTCTTTCGCCGGGTCCAGACGGAAGTTAAGCTTGGTAAAGATTTCCAGGTCCGAGAAGGGCAAGCTAAGTTGGGAAGAATATTCGGCGCCGAGCGAATGGAGCAGGACAATGTGCGCGAGTTCGTGCGCCAGAATGGCAGCCAGGACACCCTCGTCGGGCAGCACATCGAGAAGTCCCCGACTCACGACAATAGTTCGACCGACGACGAAAGACTCCAACGGTGTGGTGAGCAGAACCCGGCAACGCACCCCGGCAGTGTCAAGATGGTTGGTGATCAGCAGATTGTTGACTACGGTCTCCAATATGCGGTCGACTTCGCCGTCAGGAGCCATGAGTCCAGCAACCTGCAATCGCTCCACTACATCATCTTCGGGCGTGTAGGTTGTCGCCCCGACCGTTAACTTTGGGCTCAGATCCTGCGAGGCTTCGTGCCGGTTGGGATCAACCCCGGCAGGATTATCCGTCAGAGGTTTCGCATACTCGCGATGGTCGCCTGCATGCTCCACGTCGTAGCCCCAAATGCGTGTCTGCGCCTTGAACCAGATGCCGTGGTTTGAAGTGTCGTGTGGATCCGACTCTTCGGTGTAAACGTAAGCAGGCATCCACATGATGCCAAGGATATTCAGCCGCCAGCTATCGAAGTGAAATGAACGTTTGGAGAATGCTTTCGCCGTATAGGTTCCAGTGAAGCGGACAACGTTGAAGTCCTGGTCCTCAACCCATATCCGGCCGACAAAGCCGCGATTCGCAGTATTCTCGCGCGGAGTTACATCCATGACAACGCAACGCACCTCGCCAAGAACTTCCCAGCGGACAAAACTGAAGACGTAGTTTTGACGATCAAAGTGCTCCAGATCCGGAAAGACAGCCTGTGCGAAGCCCACCGCGGCAAAAATGGGCGCACTCACTAATACTTTCTTTGCTTCGTCCCACTTCGAATGCTGCAGATTTTCAAATTCCCGATTGGCAGGGGCATTTCCAGTCAGATCCAGACGGCTGAGGAAATAGTCGTCGCTCTTCGGCGAGGTCTGAACTGCGGAATCATGTTTTTCTTCCTGAACATACGTTTCGACGATCGGCTTGAAGTACCGCATCAGTTCCGTCAGTCGACGTTCCTGCAGGACGGCCGCGTCGACAACCTCCTCAAAGGTAACGGCCTTGCCGACGGGAGCTTGGGACGATGGCTGGACCTTCTCATCCAACTGGATCGAGGGAGACGGAGTCTGAGCGGCTACAGGCCAAACGAGGATTACCTCGAATAGCGCGCAGGCAAGAAAGGAAAATGTCCGCCGCGCATACATACAAAAACCAGTTTAAATCGTTCACGAGGCAGAATTGTCTAGGGCAAGTCACAAACAAAAAGCCGCCAGCTTTTGGCTGACGGCTCGTATTCTTAACTCACGGCTCGAAGCTCAGTTCTCGTACAACAGCACCCCTTCCGCCTTTTCCGAATCTACCGGACGGTAGAAGAGTTTGTTGTCTTCGAGGAAGACCTCGATGAATGCGGGGCGCGTAGTGATGGTGCCCTGGATCAGCGCCTCTGACAGCGGGTCTTCGATGTACTTCTGCAGAGCGCGTCGCAGAGGACGTGCTCCGTAGCTGCGGTCGGTCAGGGTCTGGCTGAGGATCCACTTCTTTGCGTCGTCCGCAACCGTGACCGTGATCGCCTTCTGTGCCAGATTCTGGTTGAGTTGCGTGACCATGAGTTCGAGAATCTGAATGAGGTCGCCCTCACCCAGCGCGTTGAAGATGATGATTTCGTCGATGCGGTTGAGGAACTCTGGATTGAAGGTCCGTTTGACCTCGTTCTTGACCAGTTCCTCGACCTTGTCGGCGATATCGTTTTCTTTGGTCGACGCGAAACCCAGGCCCTCGCGTTTCTGCAAGTGGCGGGCGCCGATGTTCGACGTCATGATGATGATCGTGTTCTTGAAATCGACCGTGTTTCCGAGACCGTCGGTCAATTGGCCGTCTTCAAAAACCTGCAGCAGGATGTTGAACACATCCGGGTGCGCCTTCTCGATTTCATCGAGCAGGACGACGGAGTAGGGAGCGCGCTTCACGCGTTCCGTGAGTTGTCCACCCTCTTCGTAGCCGACGTATCCCGGAGGCGAACCAATCAGCTTCGAGACCGAGTGCTTCTCCATGAACTCCGACATATCGAAGCGAACCAGGGCCTTCTCGGTGCCGAACATGAACTGCGCCAAGGTGCGAGCGACTTCTGTCTTGCCGACGCCGGTCGGTCCGAGGAACAGGAACGAGCCGATCGGCCGGTTCGGGTTCTTCAGCCCAGCGCGCGAACGCCGGATGGCGCGAGCCAAGGCGCTGATCGATTTGTCTTGCGAGATGATCCGCTTGTGCAGCTCCTCTTCGATGCGGAGCAGCTTCTGCGTTTCTTCCTCTTTAATCGAGGTAATCGGGACGCCGGTCCAGCGCGAGACAACGTCTTCGATGTCTTCGCGGTTCACGACGCCGGTTGACGACTCGTCAAGATGATATTTTTCGCGAAGAGCGCGCAGGTTCTCGCGCTCTTTGCGTTCTTCGTCCGAATAGAAGCGTGCCTTCTCGAACTCGTGGTTCGCGATGGCATTCTCCATCCGGTGAACGATGAACTTGATGCGCTTCTGGACTTCGGTCAACTCCTCGGGCAATGACGTCTGGCGGAGCTTTACCCGCGCTCCGGCTTCGTCAACCAAGTCGATGGCCTTATCCGGAAGGAAACGGTCCGGGATGTAGCGGTTCGAGTGCGAGACCGCGAAGTTAATCGCTTCGTCGGTGTATGTGACGGCGTGGAACTTCTCGTAGCGGTCTTTGATCCCGAACAGAATTTTGATCGCGTCGGTCTCGTTCGGGGGCGGAACCTTCACAGCCTGGAAGCGACGTTCCAGCGAACGATCTTTTTCAATCGATTTGCGGTATTCACCCGGCGTCGTCGCTCCGATGCATTGAATCTCGCCGCGGGATAGCGCGGGTTTCAGAATGTTGGCGGCATCGAGCGAACCTTCCGCCGATCCGGCTCCAACGAGCGTGTGCAGCTCGTCGATGAAGATGATGGAGTTCTGCGATTCCATCAACTCCTTCATGATGGTCTTCAGGCGCTCTTCAAACTGGCCACGGTACTTGGTGCCAGCGACGATGAGGGAAAGATCGAGCGCCAGAATCCTCTTATCTGCCAGGAACGATGGAACTTCCCCGTCAGCGATACGCTGGGCTAATCCTTCGACGATGGCTGTTTTTCCAACGCCGGGCTCGCCGATCAGAACCGGATTGTTCTTGGTCCGGCGGCACAGGATCTGAATAATACGGTCGACCTCACCCTCACGCCCAACAAGCGGATCGAGCTGGCTGTCCATTGCCGCCTGCGTCAGATCGCGCGAGAACTCCGCCAGAAGCGAGCTTTCTCGCTGACGCTGGGGCTGAGCTTTCTCCTGGGTCGTGCGAGCGAGCTCTTCGCGGATGGTCGAGAGGCGCAGTCCACGCTCGTGCAGAATCTCGGCGGCGAAGCACTTCTCTTCTCTCAGTAAACCCAACAACAAATGCTCGGTCCCAATGTGACGATGCGACAGGCGTTCGGCCTCTTCCGCCGCGTACGCAAGAACCCGCTTGCATTCATTGCTGAGGGGCAGGTCAACTGAGGTCGAAACCTTCTCGCGGATCGTGGTATGTCCTTCGATCTGCTTGCGGATGGACTCCACCGAAGCGTGCGAGCGTAGAAATCGATTGGTCAGGGCCTTGTCTTCACGCAGAAGTCCCAGTAGGAGGTGCTCGGTCTCGATATAGGGAGACCCGAACTGGCTGGCCTCGTAGCGTGCGAAAAAGATGACGCGCCTGGCTTTCTCCGTATAACGTTCAAACATAATGCCCTTCCCTTTGACCTTCCTGGGTGGGGAGCATTTGTCCCGACCCGCTGAGGCTGGACCGAAGTCCCATTACCTGGCCCTTATCCTTAATTACCACATTATGCAATCAAGAGGCCATGAAACCCAAGCGGAGAAACCAGGCTCCATCCCTTTGATCACGTTACCGAAGGAATCCTTCGGAATACTTCGGCCTTGCCGCGAACCCAAAACCTTGCACTTTGTCTAACTAATCTTGCCTCTTTGTTGCCCTTCCGTTTCGCCTTTATGCCGGCAGTGACTCCGGCAAAATCTCGTCCACTTTTCCCCGTTGCAGCCTTAACACGCGCTGGCACCGTCGCGCGAACGACAAATTATGCGTTGCAATGAGGGAGGTAAGTTGGTGTTCGCGATGGAGTCTTGCAATCAAGCTGAAAACGGCCTCGGCAGTCTGTCCGTCCAAGTCTCCCGTAGGCTCATCGGCGAGCAAAAGCTTGGGCCCCGTGATGAGCGCTCGGGCTAGAGCGACTCGTTGCTGCTCGCCGCCCGAAAGTTCCCCGGAGCGGTGATGCGTCCGCTGCTCCAATCCGACCTCACGCAGCCAGCGTGAAGCTTCCGGCTCAACCTGCTGCCACGTCTGCCCGCGAAGGAGCAGCGGCATAGCCGCGTTCTCTACCGCCGTAAACTCTGGCAGCAGGTAGTGAAACTGCCATACGAAGCCTGTTTCGCGATTGCGAAAGCTCGCAGCTTCGTCGTGGGACAAAGAATTGATTCGCAAGTTGGCGCAGTATACGTCACCTGCGGAAGCCCGATCAAGAGCGCTCAGGATGTGCAACAGGGTACTCTTGCCGGCCCCGGATTCTCCCACGATGGCGAGCATTTCTCCTCGCTTTACCTCAAACAACAGATTCTCAAAGAGCACAAGATCCGACTCGCCGGACCGGAAAACTTTTTTCAGACCTTCTACCCGAAGCATTTAACTTTCACCCTTTAGATGCATACTGCGGGAATTTCGTTCCAACGGGCTGCCATCCTGCAGGTTGACCGATCGACCGCTACAGTCGCGGCAGTACCGCTGTTTTCCAGTCACTAAAACCATATAACCCGGACGTCTGCCTTCATGTGATGAGAATCACTATAGTTATCGTGTACCCCGCCACCCCAAAACCTGAGAGTTCGGCCCGATTATTCATAGCGCAGCGCCTCGGCTGGCAGGATTCGCGACGCCGACCACGACGGATACAGAGTCGCTATAAACGAAACCAGGACAGTGAATACGGCGATCCAGACCCCGTCAACCAGCCGCGGGGCAAACGGCACATAGTCGATCGAGTAGACCTCGGGCGACAGTGAGATGACATGGTAATGGCCGCCGGCATACGCAATGCCATACCCAAGTACTAGGCCAATTACCGTTCCGATCACCCCGATCAGCACTCCCTGCGCGATAAAGACGTTCCGCACCTGAGCCTTGCGTGTTCCCATCGACATCAGAACGGCGATGTCTTTGGTTTTCTCCATGACCATCATGATCAGGCTTATCAGGATATTGAGAGCCGCCACGAACACGATCAGCCCGATCGTGATGAAGGTGACAAGACGCTCGAGCCGCAGCGCGTGGAAAAGAGCTTTATTCTGCTCCATCCAGTTCGTCGCCATGAAGCCTTTCCCGGCAGCGTCTTCAAGTTCGCGCGAGATCGCCGGAGCCTGGTAGATATCGTCGATCTTGAACTCGATCACAGAAATCAGATTGCCGAGCCCGAACAAGCGCTGCGCATCGGAAAGCCGGATAAAGGCCCATCCCGCGTCGTAGTCGAAGAACCCTGAGTTGAAGATGCCAGCGACGTGAAAGCGGACCAGTTTGGGTACGGTTCCAAAAGGGGTCAGTTCGCCTTGTGGACTCACCACGTTTACTACGGAACCGATCGTGGCTCCAATACTGTTCGCCAAGTCCCGGCCCAGAACGATTGGTGGCATCTCGGCCACCCGCTGCTGCACACCCTCCAGCGAGTCGGGAGATTGTGGTGTGGAGCGGGCGCCCCCGCCCGTTGCCTTTGAACTTGGTTTTGAAGTTGCTTGCATATCGCCGCCGGAAGTCTCGTCGCTCGAGTTCGTACCAATTCCAGATGGGTGCCCCATTTCTAACTTATCTTTGGAGAAAGCCTGCCCTGAGCTTGCCGAAGGGTGGGGATTTTTGTCGTTGTCTTCCAGCGGCGCTGCCGATCCCTCCACGACAGAGCTCAGCAGATCTCCCACTTTCCGCTCATACTTCGGAATCATTCCCTTCAGCACCGCTCCGCGCGCGCGAGGTCCGCGCGAGATCAGGACTTGCTCGAAGATCGCAGGTGCCGCGGCAACGACGTGCGGCTCTTTCGACAGACGATCCATCAATGGAGGCCAGTCCTTGATACCATCGTCGGCGATGCGCTGCAGGCTGATGTGGGAAGTTGAGCCGAGCAGCCGCTGCTGCAGATCCTGCCGGAATCCGTTGTTGATGGCGAGGGCGACGACGAGCGAAGCAACTCCAGCAGCGACTCCGATAATAGAGATGCCGGTGATGATTCCGATGAACGCCTGCCTACGCTTGGCGCGGAGATAGCGGGACGCAATGAAGAGTTCGAAGCGCATGAAGAAGCAGGCGTCGGACCTTAGACCTCGGACCTCAGACTTTTCGGACTATAGGGAGTATAGCGGGGACTTTGCTGCGGTAGGCCACGAACTCTTCTCCGAATCTCTTTTCCAACTCCGCATCCTCCATCCTGATCATTACCGCTCCGGTTCCGATCGCGAACGCTGTCAGCAACCAGCACACGAGCAATCCTGTCCCGATGCTCCAGGCCAGCATCTCGCACAAATGCGCCAAATATACCGGATGCCGTACGCGCGCTCGAATGCCGGTCGTGATCAGGCGGTCATCGTGATGCCCTACCCGAACCTCAGGCAAGCCGCCGAGTTGTGCCCAGCTGAAGTGCGCTCCGGAGCGCAAGTAAATAAAGATGCCCGTCGCGAACAGCATTACGGCGGCGACCCACGTCCAAGGCGTTGAGTAGAACGCGACATTCCGCCAGGGTGCTGTGACCGCGCCGATTCCTACCCACATCGTCAGCCACGCCGGCACAAGCACGCGAAAGGGTGAGCGATCCTGCTCGCGCCATTTGTGCGCCCGCGGATGCACCATGAACCAGAACAGCGGGATGGTCGAGTAGACAACACAGGCCAGCCATCCCACGGTGCGGACAATCTGCATGCCGCAATTCTACAGATCTCCGTCTGCCATTATCTGATGTCCTCTCACTTCGATGTCATCCTGAGCATCGGGGGAGCCGGTGCGAGGGACCTTACGACACTATCCGTGTCGCCGTGCTGCTTGGGGATCTCTTGAATGCCGAGATCAGAATGAATCCCTACAGCAGCATCGGCACGGCACGCTGTTGTAAGGTCCCTCGGAGAGCTTCGCCCTCCTCAGGATGACATCACCAGCAGGATGACGCGACGCGATAACGGTATCTCTCAGTAACTACCCGATTCCCTCCGACGCTGCCATACTGTCAATATGGCGCGTGCTTTCCTGAACGAAAATTGGCTGCCGAAGTCTGTCCTCTTACTAAGGACGTATGACCGGCACAAATTCCTTCTCGACTTCATTGCCGGCGTCACCGTCGGCCTCGTCGCCCTGCCGCTCGCGATGGCTTTCTCCATCGCCTCCGGACTCACGCCACAGGCCGGCATCTACTGCGCCATCGTTACTGGATTTCTGATCTCTGCCCTCGGTGGATCGAAGACGCAGATCGGTGGACCTACCGGCGCGTTCGTCGTGGTGGTCGCTGGCATTGTCGCCGTCCACGGCGTCGACGGCCTTTTCATGTGCACAGTCATGGCTGGCATTTTGCTTGTGATCATGGGCCTGACAGGGTTGGGCACCGCAGTGAAGTTCATCCCTCGGCCCGTCGTCATAGGATTCACCAATGGCATCGCCGTACTGATCGCCAGCACGCAGGTCAAAGACTTCTTCGGGCTGCACCTCGACAAAGTTCCGGGAGTCTTTTGGCTCCGCGTGGAGGCACTGGCCCAGAGCTTTCACACACTGTCATTCGAAGCCACTGCCCTTGCCGTCTTCACGCTCCTGACGCTCATCATCTGCCGCAGCGTTTCGGCGCGCATTCCCGGACCGATTGTCGCCTTGCTGCTCGCTACCGCTTCTGTCTACTTCTTTAAGCTGCCGGTCGAAACTATCGGCACACGTTTTGGCGGAATTCCAAGCGGCCTGCCGCACTTGCAGATTCCGAAATTCCGCTCCGACCTGATTCACGGACTGCTTGGTCCGGCATTCACCGTGGCCATGCTGGGGGCGATCGAATCGCTGATGTCCGCCGTTGTCTCCGATCGCATGAGCAATGACCGGCACAATCCCAATGTCGAACTGATTGGCCAGGGCGTAGCGAACGTCTTCTCGCCGTTGTTTGGCGGACTGCCCGCCACGGGCGCCATCGCCCGCACGGCAACGAATATTCGTTCCGGAGCGCAGTCGCCTGTGGCCGGCATGATTCACGCGCTAACTTTGCTTTGCATCCTGCTATTCGCGGCGCCACTGGTCAGTTTTGTGCCGTTAGCAGCCTTGGCAGGCATTCTGATGGTCGTTGCCTACAATATGGGCGAGTGGCGCGAGATTCCACAACTGCTGAAGCTGACCAAAACCGATATCAGTATCTGGCTGGTCACGTTTGCCCTCACCGTGTTCGCCGATCTGACCGTCGCCGTGGAAGCTGGAATGATTCTGGCTGCTCTGCTGTTCATCAGCCGCGTAGCCTCAACAACGACCGTGTCGCAGGTGACCGATGACTACGTCGAAGACGGACGTGTCCACATCTTGCAAGACAAAGACATTCCCTACTACGCGACAATCTTCCGCATCCACGGACCCTTCCTGTTTGGCGCGACTGACAAGATCCAGACGGTCACAGAGAACCTGCACACCCTGCCACCCGTGGTCATTCTGCGTCTTCGGAATATGACCGCTCTGGATGCCACCGGACTCTTCGCCATCGAAGAGGTCGCCAGAGAACTGCACGCTACCAAGCGAACTCTGATTCTCTGTGGGGCGCGGGAACAGCCCGCACAGCTGATTCATCAGGCGGAGTTTGCCGGGGTCATTGGAAAAGAAAACATCTGCGAGAACGTGCAGCATGCGCTCCGCCGCGCCGAAGAAGTTTACGAACGGATGGAAGCAACAAGTGTTGTCGCCGCGAAATGAATGTTTGTTTAGGGGCGGACGCCTTCGAACACCCCGCCGATGCGGGGTGTTCGACAGCGTCGGACCAAGACTACTGCTTTCTAAATCCACACAGTCTCCCCATCCTGAAATGCTCCTACTTGATGTCATCCTGAGCAACGGCGTAGCCGGTGCGAGGGACCTTACGAGAATACGAAGGTATCCCGTAGCGTGTACGGGGATGCGCACGCTGCCGACAGCAAGGTGGATTCATCCCCCGCATCAAGCTGACAGCGTCGTAGGGTTTCCTCGGAGAGCTTCGCCCTCCTCAAGATGACATCACCTAGTTGACGGCATCGCGAGGATCACGTTACCGCTTAAAAATGAGCTACAGCCGATATGGCTCCATAACGTCACCGAAGCCCATACAAGCTGGCGCGCCAAACGTATTGGCGCATTTTTCGCTTTCGTCGCTTATCCTCTAGACTGGTCTGTACTAGTCTCTCAGGCCGCTCACCTTCGATGATCATCAACCACGCCGAACGCGCTCACAACCACAACTGGGAACTCGATCCGGTCATCCGCTCGCTGCTCGACACCGACTTCTACAAGCTGCTGATGCTTCAGTTCATCTGGAAGCACTTTCCCAACACTCGTGTCCAATTTTCATTGGTAAACCGGCATCCCGCGGTGCGCATTGCTGACACCGTTCACATCGAAGAATTCAAGGTGCAGCTGCAGCACGTGCGCGGGCTGCGCTTTCGAAAATCGGAACTGGTATGGCTGGCCGGCAACACATTTTTCGGACGGCGCGGAATTTTTGAGCCGGCGTTCCTGGAATGGCTGGAAAAGGATTTTCGCCTCTCCGACTACCAGTTCCGCGTGCGCGACGGCCAGATCCATCTCACGTTTGACGGAACGTGGGCTGAGACCACGATGTGGGAGCTCTACTCGCTGGCGATCCTCGACGAACTGAAGACGAGAGCACATCTCAAAACGCTGAGCGAGTTCGGGCTCGATATTCTTTACGCGCGCGCCAAAACAAAGTTGTGGAACAAGATCGAGCGCCTGCGTGGCCTCCCCGGATTGAGCGTCGCCGATTTCGGAACGCGTCGCCGGCACAGCTTTTTGTGGCAGGAATATGTCGTGGTCGCCATGGCCACCAACCTCGGAAGCGGCTTCATCGGCACGTCCAATGCGTTCCTCGCGCACAAGCACGATCTGGAGGCCATCGGCACCAACGCCCACGAGATTCCGATGGTGATGGCCGCGCTCGCTCCCGACGATGCTGCGCTCAAGGCTTCGCAATATCGCGTGCTCGAACTGTGGCAGCAAACCTATGAAGGCGCCCTCCGCGTGATGCTGCCCGATACCTTTGGGACCACCCAGTTTCTGGCTGGGGCGCCGGATTGGGTGGCGGACTGGACAGGTCAGCGCGTCGACAGCAAAGATCCGTTTGTGGCTGGAGACGAATACATCGAGTGGGTGAAGAAACACGGGCGCGATCCCGAGGACAAATTGTTGATTGCCTCTGACATGCTTGATGTGGACCAGATTTTGGCTCTTCACGCCTATTTCGCCGGGGCGATGGCGAAAGGGGTGACTCCGCAGGATTTCCGGACAGCCACAGATTTTTACGACCGGAACAAATGGATGCCAGAGCGGCGAATCCGCTTCAGCGCCGGTTGGGGCACGCTCCTGACGAATGACTTCCGCGGCTGTAATCCCAATGATGGCGATGGATTTGATCCGATCAGCCTGATCTGCAAGATCTCGAGCGTAGAAGGAAAGCCCGCGGTGAAGCTTTCGGACAATTATGCCAAGGCACTCGGACCGCAGCCGGAGATCGAACGATATCGCCGAGTCTTCGGTACAGCTGGACTCGCAAATTTGCCACTGGTGACCTAAAGTCGGCGAGCCTCAACGAATCCCGCTTGCATTCCTCATTCAAACGACGTTCCGCGAGCTTGCAGGCCTGATTCCTTTGACTCCGATCCTCCGGCCGCTTGGGCGCGAAACTACTTCATCTTTATCCGTTAACCAATCCTCGGCACCATCCGTTGTGTCCCTAGAAACACACATAGACGAAGGGACCCCGCCATGGGTAGACACCGTCGTTTCCTGGCATCGATTGCGGCCATTTTAGTGTCAGTTGTTTTGGACTCCGGCCTAACTCATTCCTACTGTCGGAGCCTTTTCCGTTCTCGGTGCCTTGGTCGTATACCTAGTGTCTGAAAAATCCCAAACAGAATAAAATTGGAGCCACGCCCAGTGCGCTTCCAGGCGATTCTGTGTCAAATTAGACTTTCATGCCTTCGACCGCTGACGCCAGGGCTGGACGCGCCGCCTTTACCCATCCGGGATTCGTCCTGTTCCAGATTGCCCGCTTTCTGATCGTTGCCGCTGTCGAAATGCAAGCGGTAGCCGTCGGATGGCAGGTCTACGAGATCACCAAGAGGCCGCTCGATCTGGGCTACGTGGGCCTGGCACAATTTCTGCCCGGAATCCTCCTCTTCCCTATCTCGGGACATGCCTCGGATCGATTCGAACGCCGCCATGTGCTTTCGGCCTGTTATGGCGGATATGCTATGTGCTTCGCTTTGTTGTTGCTCTTGAGCAGGCGAGCGCCGTCGATCGAGTTGATTTACGTCGTTCTGGTGCTGATCGGCGTGGTGCGCTCGTTCAACAGCACGGCGAGCCGCTCGATTCTGCCTCAGTTGGTTCCTGCAGAACACTTCCCAAATGCAGTGGCCTGGAACGCCAGCATTTTTCAGGCGGCCACGATTCTGGGACCGTCGTTCGGCGGCATCGTATATGCAGCATTCCGCGGCCCGGAAGCTGTGTACGCCATCGCGATGGTCACGGCCGTCGGGGCGACAATTTCGTCCTTCCGTATTCGTCCAGAGGTGAAACCGCGGCCGCGTGAGCCGATGAGCCTGAGAACAGTTTTTGCCGGCCTGCATTACATCTGGAATAAGAAGCTTATCCTCGGCGCCATTTCGTTGGATCTATTCGCCGTCCTGCTCGGAGGCGCGGTCGCCCTGCTTCCGGTTTACGCACGTGAGATTCTGCACACCGGTCCTTGGGGACTCGGTCTGCTGCGAACCGCTCCCGGGGTAGGCGCTGCAGTGATGGCAGTCGCCCTGGCGCACTGGCCTCTGCGTGGACGATCCGGACCGACGCTCTTGTGGGCCGTCGCCGGATTCGGAATCTTCACGATCATCTTCGGTCTATCACGCAGCCTCACGGTTTCCCTGATTGCACTCTTCCTGCTGGGAGCCAGCGACATGATCAGCGTGATCATCCGTGCGACGCTCACACAACTCGCGACTCCCGATGAAATGCGCGGACGCGTGACTGCTGTCGACATGATCTTCATTGGCACCTCGAACGAGTTCGGCCAGTTCGAGTCGGGCCTGACGGCGCAGTGGCTTGGGACGGTGCCGGCGGTCATTCTTGGTGGCGTTGGCACCCTTGTGGTCATTGTGTTGTGGGCCTGGTGGTTCCCTGACTTGCGGATTGCCGGTGAACTGCACGCTATCACGGCCGGCGCAGAGAGCACGACAACAGCCGATCCTGCCTGAAATCCTCACCACAGAGGCACAGAGGAAGGCGCCATGCCGTAGAATGTCGGCTTCATCCCCGACCACAAAGGCCCGAGCTTGATCGAACGCTACTTCCGTCTCAAGGAAAATCAGACAACCGTTCGCGCGGAATTTCTTGGCGGGCTGACGACGTTCATCACCATGGCCTACATCGTCGTGGTGAATCCGCAAATCCTCTCGAAAGCGGGCATGCCCGTGGAAGGTGTTGTTTTTGCCACGTGCGTCGCATCGGCTGCGGCCACGCTTGTGATGGGACTGTACGCAAACTATCCCATCGCGCTGGCGCCAGGCATGTCGCTCAACGCGTACTTCACTTACGCCGTGTGTATGGGGATGCACGTACCTTGGCCGACGGCGCTCGGCGTCATCTTTTTCTCCGGCGTATTCTTCCTGATCCTGACCGTGAGCCGCGTGCGTGAGCAGATCGTCAACGGAATCCCAGAGTGCTTGAAACATTCCACGGCCGGCGGCATCGGCATGTTCATCGCATTCGTTGGATTGCGGAACGCGAATCTCGTTGTAGCGAATCCGGCGACCTTCGTGAGTCTCGGCACCTTCGCCAACCGTGAAGCGCAGATGGCATGCATCGGGCTAGCTATCATTCTCATCCTGATGACGCGCAAGATCACTGGCGCAATTCTCATCGGAGTGCTGGGGACAACCCTGATCGGGATTTTGCGCGGAATGTCGAACTGGCCGACGGCGATCTTTTCTATGCCACATCCCTCGGCGACCTTCCTGAAACTCGACCTGCGCGGTGCCCTTCACCTGGGCCTGCTCGAGATCATCTTCATCTTTCTGTTCGTGGATCTCTTCGATAATGTCGGGACGCTGGTTGGAGTCTGTGAGCAAGGCGGATTCGTGAAAGATGGCAAGATCCCGCGCGTAGGGCGCGCACTGATCTCCGATGCCGTGGGAACAATCCTCGGGGCACTGACGGGAACATCGACAGTAACGAGCTATATCGAGAGCGCCGCGGGCGTGGCCGCGGGTGCAAAGACCGGATTGAGCAATGTGTTCGTGGCCGCCTTGTTTCTGCTGGCAGCATTCTTCGCGCCCCTGGCAGCCGCGATTCCAGCATACGCTACGGCCCCGGCATTGATCATCGTTGGCGCGCTCATGACAGAATCCATCGGACGAGTTGACTGGCCCGACTTCACCGAGGCTATTCCCGCATTTGTCACACTACTTGCCACGCCTCTGACCTTCAGCATCGCCACAGGGCTCAGCCTCGGGCTGATTTCTTATACGTTGGTGAAAGTGGCTGCTGGAAAGATTCGCGACATCAGTCCGGTGATATGGATTCTCACGCTGCTGTTCGTTCTTCGCTACACGTATCTGGCAGTCGGGTAGAGCTAGGGCACGCTGACCGTGACAGTTGCAGTCGTGCGGCCGTATTGGTTGGTCGCGTACAGCGTGTACGTCGTCGTTGCAGTCGGATTGACGGTCACGCTGGTTCCGCGCACCGCACCAGGACCGGGAGAAATGATCACGTAATCCGCACTGCTCACGCTCCACGAAAGAGTCACACTCCCGCCAGACGAAACGTGCGTCGCCGATGCCATGAAGCTGCCGATCGTTGGTGAGGCTCCGGTGGGATAATTCGAGCCCGTGTACACAGGATTCATCTGGACAACTTCAAATGCGGAGGCGGGCACGGTCTTCAGCGAGTCGAGATCCGATCCCCAGCGGCTATCGGAGACGCCAGTCACGAACAGAGAGCTGCCGTTATCGGCCAGAATCAGTCCGTAGTGCTGCATGGCCGTCAGAATAACCTGCATTTGCGTAGAGAATGCGGAAATGTTGTAGCTCGATTTCAGGCGCAGACGCATGCCCATGGGCGGAGCCGTCGGATCGTTGGTATTCGCCGCGTAGTGCGAGGCTGGAGGCGTGAATGCCGCAGAAGTCTTCGGAAGCGTGAAACGAAGCGCATGCTGAATCTTGCCAGAAGCTACCTCGTCGTAACGCACCAGGCCCGGAAAGATAGGCAAGCCGGCAGCATCGGCGGACGTCCATGTATACGGTCGCTGTTCATTCCCGAGAAGATCCCACACTGCGGTCGAGTCGGCGTTCCAACTCCCGTCAGAGTTCATCGACGAGTTGTACAGCTCATACAGAAAGCAATTTCCGTTGTCGAGCACCAGCACGTGGCGGTCACCAGTGCTGGACGATCCGCCTTCGACCGGCGCGCTCGCCGGAACAGGCATGGGTCCCGGATCGCTCTCGTCCCCATAAGCATTTAGATTGATCCCCACCAGCGACTGCGTGCCGCTCACGACGACATAAGGAATGCCGTAGCTCGGGTCGTTGCCCCAGTCCGGATGCACATTCGCGGCCCCAACCCAATTGCTGATGATCGAGTTGGAGTTGGGGTCAAGCGGTGCGGAAGAGATGTCGGTGTTCCAAAGGCTGCTGCTCGAGAAAGGAACAAATCCGTTCAGGCTGGGGGTCTGCCCAGCGGACATCACATTGCACGCCAGATTGCTGCCTCCAGTACCGCCGCCGCTTCCGCCGGAACCGCCGGAGCCCCCGGATCCGCCGCTATTCGTGGTGGGTTTCGAAACTCCAGAGCAAGCCATCAGGCTCGCAAAAAAAGCCAGCAGGATCACAGGCAGAATGCATCTAGCTGCTGAACAGGGACAGCGCATGGTACGGCTATTGTCGCGGACAAGGCGGGGCGAGCTAAAGAGACCGATGGGACATGTCCCGATTCGCACACCGAATTCGGACTGAATGGTTTTTGATTACTTCCCTTTCAATACCGTCTTCGCGGCGCCCATGTTGTCGTACTTGTCGTAGACGCGGACGACGACGACATGCTCCGCAGCCGCGTCCTTGGCGGATTCCAGAGCGACCTTGAAGTCGTAATCTTCCACCTTCGAATCCGCGAGTTGGCCGACGGGCTCGACATACTTCCAGTCGCCCGCGTCAACGGAATATTCGGCACGTTTGATATCGGAGAATCCATCTTCGGCCCGGAAGCGCACTCGAATCTGCGCGCCGTCAACGGATGCCGCAAGATTCTCAATGCGCGGCGGAGTCGTATCGACCTCAAAGCGCCGGCTCTCGCGAGACGACGTCAGCGCCTCGCCCGGCGAATGCGAGGGAGCATCCGAAGCGACCACCTTGATCGTGTAGCCTCCGTCCGGCAGAAGGCTGGCATCGAACGAGTATGCCTTGTCGTTGATGTTGTCCTTCAGCAGAAGCCAGCGAGTCTCGCCGTCGCCGCGATAGTAGACCGAGTAGACGAGCTGATCGTCGTTGTCGTCGTGAGCACTCCACTTAACGCCCACCGCGTCGCGGTCGTGCGTGCTCGGCACCGGCGAATCGAAGTGAGCTCCCGAGGAGCCACTAATATCTGTACCCAGATTCAATCCGGTTGATTTCGGCATGGGCTGATAACGCACCCCGGTCTGCACCGATACGTCTTCGATTTCCGGTGCGACGTTGCGTGAGAGATAGTTCAACGTGACCGAGTCCACCGTCGGCTTCATATTTCCCGCATGCAGCACAGCCTTCCACTGTGCGTACCTCGCCGCAGGAACATCCATCTCGGCATCCTTATTCAGGTCAACTTTCTTCCATGCGCTCCAGTTGCGATCGGGATTGTCGACGTTGCCACTGCGGGTAAGCAACTCGACGTTGCCCGAGCCGCGAAATTCAGCACGTCCCCAGCGTGAAAAAATCTTCGCATCAAACACATCGCTCTCGTAAGACCCTTCATTCTCCGGTCCCGGCCCCAGCACGAACAACTTGCCGAGATTGCTGGTCGCGGCATACAGCGCGCCGCCGGGGGCTTTGGCGAATCCCGTCACCTGCGACGCGGGAGCCTTCAGCAGATCTGAGAAGTCATCGGGGCCGTTGATGGCAAAAATATGCCCGCGGTTCCCGGTGCCAGCCACCAATTTGTTTTGCGAATCGAAAGCCAGTGCGTAGACGATATCGTCATGCGACGACCATATGCGGGTCGGCGAACCGTCAGCCGCGATACGGTAAACGTCGGATCCTCCGTTGGCGCTCGTGGACACCGGAAACGCACCTATCGGCACCGCCGCCGGAGCCGGCGTCATCGTCACACCCCCTGTGGGAGGAGCCGGACTGGGGTTCGGCTGAATGCTCATCAGCATCGAAGCCGCAGACGCAATGCCTGATCCCGCGCGCTTCTCTCCCACCCCTGCTGCGTAAATATTGCCTTCGCGGTCAAGGGCCAGAGCGGTGATTTCTTTTTTCGGGGCGCTGTAAAGAACGAATCCTTCGCCCGACGGAGAAATGCGGTACAGGAGCCCGCTGCCATCAGTTCCTGCAATCAGATTGCCCTGGGCATCGAAGGCGAGCGCGCGGATGTGTGTCTCATCGCTCTTAAAGAAAACTGAATGCTCGCCCTTCGGAGTGACTTTGTAGATTTCCCCGTGATCTCCCGTCGCGATGTACAGATTTCCACTCTTGTCGAGAACGAGATCCCAGATGTATTTCGTGCCCGGCGCAAAGCACTCGGAAGAACTCCACGAGGGGTCCAGCGCGGGCTTGGAATCTTTCTCACTCTCGACAGCTTTGATCTCTGTCTTCTTCTCTGACTTTTCTCCGGCCCTGTGCTCAATCTTGTACACCTTGCCGTCGGGAGCAGTCGCGGCATAGATCACACCGCCGGGTCCGACTTTCAAAGCCTGCACTTGCAGCTCTTGCGGCTGAAAGATGATGCTAGATTTGCCATCGGACGTTATGCGATACACGCGCGCCGGAGAGCCAGTCGCGGCATAGACATTACCAGCATCATCGGCGGCCACAGCCCATATGTAGGTCGAGGGCGTCGCGTAGAGCAGCTTAAACGATGGCGCGAGTTCGAGCCCGCCGCTGCTGCGGATGGCTACTCCTGCGGCATTTCCCTTGGCCAGATCTTCAAATTTCGATTGTTCCCAGGAACGCGTGCCCTGAGCGAGGGCAGCAGGAAAACTGCTCATCACAATCAGAAGGGAAAGGACACTAAGACGCTGGAACCTGAGCACACTCTGCAATCGTATACCTCAAACTTTCATGTGAAGAACTTCAGATTACCACGCTCGACGCGGGTTATCGCCCTCAGTCAGCTCGACATCGGTCGTTCGAAGGTAACTTGTTGCTGGGCTTTACTATTTCGATAATCAGACATGCGCGTGCCACTGATTGGTATGGGTGTCGCTGCCGTTCTCGTCTGCGGCTGGCTGGTCATCCTTCGCTTCCCGCCCTCTCAGCGCATGGGCATCATCATTTACCTGTTCATAGCGTTCTGGGTCATCATGGTCGGCGGAACTTTGCTGCTCCGGCAACTACATTCGCAGTCATGGGAATCTGCATCCGCGCAGATCATGTCGTGCTGCAAAACGTATGGCGGACGTCAGGGGCCGGACTACATTTGTTCGTATGTCTACGAGGTCGACGGCGCCAGACAGGGCGGGTCCTTTCTCATCTACCCTCCAAATGCTAGTGAAGATCAGATCAATGCCGCTCTGGTTGGGAAAATGGTGAATGTGAAGTACAGCCCGAAGGACTGTACGCAATCACAGATTGACACGGACTCCATCAACGGTTGGAGAGCACAGTAACATCCAACGAGTCTTCCTGCCTCAACGAAACCCGCCCCTTCCCGTGATATCGTAGATTTTTATGCATTCGGCGCGTCAGAAATTGCTAACCACGCTGGCTCATAAATCGTTCCGGCTGGGAGAGTTCAAGCTCTCGTCCGGCGGCACCAGCGACTATTACATCGATTGCCGCACCACCACCCTCGACGCCAAAGGTTCGCACCTTACCGGAGAAGTCTTCCTGGAAGAGATCCGCAAGCGAGGCTGGAAGCCGCAAGCGATCGGCGGGCTTACCATGGGCGCTGATCCCATCGTCGTCGCCGTGGCCGTAGTCAGCGGTGAGTTGAATGGATTTCTGGTTCGCAAGGCTGAGAAGCAGCACGGCACCGGACAGCGCATCGAGGGCTTTCGCGAGAAGGGTGCCCGCGTCGTCATCGTCGACGACGTCTGCACGACCGGGGCCTCCACCGTCCAGGCGATCGAAGCGGCACGCGAGTTCGGATTCTATATCGTTGGCGTGATGTGTCTGGTCGAGCGCGAAGAAGCCAATGGACGCCCGAATGTAGAAAAGGCTGCCTCGCCCGCCCCGTTCATCACGATTTTCACCGCGAGTGACGTGCGCAAAGAGCATGTGCTGCAAAACGACGACACGGAACCCAGCATTTTTGCGGTTTCTGCCGCGTGCGAAGTTTGCGGACGACCGGCCGTTACCAATAATCCCAGAACTCGCTGCGAGGTACACAAAGCCTAAGGCCATTTAGTCATTGTGCGACCGGGATATTGAGTCATTTGTTGATACTAGGTTTTGTAATGACTCAATCACTCAATGACTAAATGACTCAGTGATTCAATGATTCAATGACTAAATTCCTATGATTCAAACTCTTGAATGGACCGACAAAGGTGTCCGCTTCATCGATCAGACGAAGCTCCCCACCGAAGAAGTCTATGTGACCTGCAAGACACATGAGCAAGTCGCCGACGTGATTCGCAACATGGTGGTGCGCGGAGCACCCGCCATCGGTGTCGCCGCGGCCATGGGCATCGCGCTCGGCGTAAGTAATTCCAAGGCCGAGACCAATGGCGATCTCAAGCGCGACTTCGATGCCATCTGCGATTTGATCGGCAAGACCCGGCCCACAGCCGTGAACCTTTTCTGGGCGATTAAGCGGATGCAGGACAAGTTGGAGCGTATCCGCATTCGCCCGATTCCGCAAATCAAACGGGATTTGATCGAAGAGGCCCAGCATATGCACGCCGAAGACATCGCTGCCAACCAGGCTATGGGGCGTCATGGCGCCACTCTCATGCCGAACGAAGGAGGCGTACTCACCCATTGCAACGCTGGAGCACTCGCAACCGCCGGTTATGGCACGGCTCTGGGTGTGATTCGGGCAGCGGTCGAGCAGGGCAAGAAGATTCATGTCTATGCCGACGAGACCCGGCCCTTCCTGCAAGGATCGCGCCTGACCGCCTGGGAGTTGATGAAAGATGGCATTCCCACAACCGTCATCTCCGACAACATGGCCGGCGCCATGATGAAGCAGGGAAAAATCGGCGCCATCGTGGTCGGTGCCGACCGCATTGCTGCAAACGGCGACGTCGCCAACAAGATCGGCACGTACACCGTCGCAATCCTGGCGAAAGAACATATCATCCCCTTCTACGTGGCCGCCCCTATCTCTACAGTTGACCTGGCGTGTCCTGATGGCAGTCAGATTCCCATCGAGCAGCGTAATAGCAAAGAAGTCACCCACATCGCCGGCAAGCAGATCGTGCCAAACGGCGTTCAGGTCGAGAACCCCGCCTTTGACGTGACACCTGCAAAGTACGTGGCCGCCATCATCACTGAAAAGGGTGTTGCGCGCGCACCCTATCAGGAATCACTGCGCCGCTTGGCTGGGCAGGAAACGGAAGTGCACCCTTAGGATGGACTTGGGCACAGGAAATTAGAGTAGTGCATCAGTTGAAATCCCAGATTATGACGGCGTCATCCCGAAGTCCCTCGCTTTGACCAGCGGGACGAGGGATCTCCCGCATGACAGCTCTCCGTATCGAGAAATCTCTCGCTTCACCTCAAAGACGGCTGGCTTCGGGACCATGCCCAAGTCAACCCGAGGCACCGCCGAAACTTGGCTTCCCGGGCGGGTATCCCATTCGTAAAGAGATGTAAAACTCAATTCATACCGCTACATCTTCGCTGCATTGGGGTTACATTCACCGACAACAATCGCGTGGTAATCTGGGCACAGAGAAGTTTCCTATCTGCGCCCAAACCTTCAGGGGGATGTCATGTCGTTACGCAATCGCATTGTTCTGCCCGTCATTCTATTAGCCGCAGGTGTGCTGGCTGGCTGCGGAGGAAATGGGGCAAGTATCACTCGACCCACTCCTCCTCCGTCCGGAGGATTCAGCCCAAGTAACCTCACCGGAACCTATGTCTTCTCGTCTTCCGGTACCGATACGAACGGTGCTCCCTATGCGATGGTCGGGACGTTCAATGCAAATGGCAGCGGCGGAATCACCGGCGGCGTGCTCGACCTGAATGACGCCGCTTTTCCCGCATCATCGATTTCCCCTGTTGCGAATTCTCCGGTCAGCGGCGGTTCCTACATCCTTGGAGTGGACGGACGAGGACAGATCAAGCTGAACACATCCACGCCATTCCAATCTCCGATTATTCTCGATTTCGTACTCCAAGACAGCGGCCATGGTCTCGTTAGCGAATTTGACGGAAACGCCAGCGGCAGCGGCTCACTCGATCTGCAATCTTCCAGCGCGACGCCAACCGGCTCTTACGCGTTCATCTTCTCGGGAGCCTATAGCTCCGCGGGAGCAGCGAATGGCGTCTCCTTTGTAACCGTTGGAAACTTCACCTTGAACGCCGCTGCGATGATCGGCCTTGAGGATTTCAACTCCTCTGGCATTCCCTTGGCAGCCGAATCTCTGTCCGGCACTTTTGCCTTGGGGCCGTCTTCCACGCCGGCGACCCAGATATCGGCTACCGGTAGCTCGAATTACGCGATCACCTATGACGTAATTGCCGTCGATGCCACCCATTTGAAGTTTATTGAGATGGACGCAAACGGAACTCTGTCGGGCGATGCTTTCGCTCAAACGAGCACAACCTTGCCAACCGGTACGCTGGCATTCACTCTGATCGGGGGAACGTCGCAGGCTGTGACCGCAGCCGGCGGCTTCATGGTCACGGACGGCAATGGAAATATTACCAGTGCCTCCACCGAAGACATCAATGGCACCGGCGGCCTCGTATCAACCTCGCCCATTACTTTCAGCGGCGTATACACCGCCGCCGGAATCAGCGGGGGAAGCGGCCGATATACGCTGGGCCCTTTAACCGGCTTCCAGGGAGCCAGCGAGTTTGCCGCCTATCCATCGAGCGGCGGCGTCCTGCTCTTGGAACTCGATAATGCTGGCATCATGGCCGGCGCAGCGTATCCACAAACCTCAACTGCTGCGCCGGATCCGTCACAGGGTTACGGATTAAACCTCTCAGGCACCAATCTGGGGGCATCGACGGGGCAGTCCGCCGAAGTGGATGACATCACTGAATTCGCCACCGCAGCCAGCGGCCTGACGCTTACCGGCATCACTGATGAAAACTTCGCGCCCGGCGGCTCGCCCAACTACGCCCTCGCACTGAGCGGCAGTTACACTGCGCCAGACTCGAATGGCCGTGGTCAGCTGGGCGCCAACGCAGGCAACAGCAACAACAGTACCCTCAACGGTGGGTTCAGTGTTTACTTCTACACTGTCGATGGCACCACGTTCCCCTTCATTGAAAACGATAGCGGACAGATCTCGGCGGGCGTGTTCATGAAGCAGAGTTCTACGGCTTCGTCCTCTGCGGCAACCAGGTCGCATCTCCTAGTTTTGCCGCCGGTGGTCCATCCGCGCATGGCTCGGAAGCAGAACTGACGCAGCTCAGGCAAGACAAGGGCGCGACGAAAGCCGCGCCCTTTTTTACTTGAGTCGGGCGGATGCCCTCGTCCCCCGAGGCGCGAAGCGACGGGTCCAGACTCCTCAACTCGCCGACTGCACAGCTGCACGCCCCACGCGGTCCACTCTTACCTTTGCGATCACCCACGCCACCATGCGATAAAGCAGCAGCACTCCCAGTACCGACGCATACTCCAGAGGCTTCTTCAGGTCAGCCTTCACCAGCCATATGTAGTGGATCACTCCCGCCGCGGCGCTGAAATAAATCAGGCGATGCAGTATCTGCCAGCGCTTGCCCAGCTTGCGGATCGACCACTTCGTCGAGGTCAGCGCCAACGGGATCATCAGCGTAAAGGCGGTCATCCCCGCGGTGATGAATTTGCGCTTCGCAATATCGTGCAGCATTTCGTGTACGTCGAAAAACTTGTCGAGCCATACATACGTCATCAGGTGCAGACATCCGTAGAAGAACGCGAACAGCCCGAGCATTCGGCGATAGCTGATGAGCCAGTACTGACGTGTAATTTTCCGCAGCGGCGTAATCGCCAGCGTGATCAGCAGGAAGGTCAGAGTCCAGTCGCCGGTGGAGTGCGTGATGAACTCGATCGGATTCGCGCCCAGTCCCGCGTGCAGGCCGAGCCAGACGAGCCTTGCCACTGGAATCAGTGCCGCGAGGAAAGCGATCGGTTTGAAATATCGATGCATTGCGTGCCGGGCCTCAGATCCTGGCCCTCAGACCGCAGCGTCGCGAACGCATGGTCCAAGGTCTGAGGTCCGAGGTCGGTTTCAGAACTCTTTCTTCAAATCCATCCCGCTATACAAGCTGGCCACCTGATCCCCGTAGCCGTTGAACATCAACGTCGGGCGCTTGAGGAATTCTCCCAGGCGGCGTTCCCTCGCCTGGCTCCAGCGCGGATGGTCAACGTTCGGGTTCACATTCGCATAAAATCCGTACTCCTGTGGAGCGGAAAGATTCCAGCTGTTTTCCGGCTGCTTTTCCGTGAACCGTATGCGCACGATCGCCTTCGCGCTCTTGAATCCGTATTTCCATGGAATCACCACGCGCAGCGGGGCTCCATCCTGGTTCGGCAGATCCTCCCCGTACATCCCGAAGCAGAGCAGCGTCAGCGGATTCATGGCCTCATCCATGCGCAGCCCTTCGACATAGGGCCATTGCAGAACTTGCCGCTGCTGTCCGGGCATTTGCCTCATGTCCAGGAGCGTAGTGAATTCGACAAACTTGGCTTTGCTTGTTGGATTCACACGCTTGATCAACTCACTCAGTGAGAATCCTACCCAGGGCACCACGATCGACCATCCCTCCACGCACCGGTGACGATAAATGCGCTCCTCGGGAGATGCCATCTTGATGATCGTGTCCACATCAAGTTCCTGCTTCTTTTCCACGGCGCCGTCGATCTTGACCTTCCACGGCCGCGTGCGGAGGTTCTTGGCCAGTTCGGCCGGCTCGTCTTTCTCGGTCGAGAACTCGTAGTAATTGTTGTAGTGCGTCACATCTTTATAGGGAGTGATGGTTTCCGTCGTGCTAAACGGACTTTTCTTGATGCCGTCAATCTTGTTGCCCGCCAAAACTGTCTTCGACGGCCAGGCCAACTCCTTCGCGCCAATTCCCACGGAGGCAACTGCCCCGGCCAGCGCCGCTTGCGCCAGAAATTTGCGCCGATTCAAATACAAGCTCTTCGGAGTAATCTCCGAAGAACGAATGCCATCTGCCTTCTTGATCAGCATAAGAACCCCAGTCTGAGTACGCGACTCCGCACTAGGCGGATTGCCGAACAGTGCCTGCTTCCATTCTTTACCAGATGGGACGCATAGAACGCAGAAAAGTTGCATGAGAGGAGCATCTTCTCAAATAGATGAGGAAGGCCTAACGGGAGGTTATCCCAATACTTCCCTGACTTTGCGGGAAAGGCTCTGCAGAGTGAAAGGCTTTTGCAGGAAGGCGGTACCGCTTTCGATGGAGCCGTCGCTGATGATGGCGTCTTCGGTATATCCGGAAAGATACAGAACCTTCGCGTTGGGGCGGCTTAGGGCCAGTTGTTTGACCATCTCGCGGCCACCCATGCCGGGCATCACCACATCGGTGATTACCAGGTCGATCTTGCCCTTGTGTCGCAAGGCAGCAGCTACTCCCGATTCGCCATTCTCGCCCTCGATCACCTGATAACCTTTGTTGACTAGGGTATCGCGCACCAGTTGCCGCACCGACTCTTCATCTTCCACCAGCAGAATTGTCTCGCTGCCGCCTAAGGCCTTGTCCGGCACGGTGACGGCGTGCTGCTCCGCTGCAGCTTCAGTCAGCGGCAGGTAGATGTGAAATGTCGTGCCGCGTCCCACTTCGCTCTGCACCATCACGTACCCGCCAGTCTGCTTCACGATCCCGTATACCGTCGACAGTCCGAGTCCGGTTCCTTTTCCTTTTTCTTTGGTCGTGAAGAAAGGCTCGAAGATCCGCGACTGTGTCTCGCGGTCCATGCCCGTTCCCGTATCGCTCACCGAGAGCAGAACATAGTTCCCCGGACGGATAAATTGCTGCCCGCCGCGGTGACGCTCATCCACGACCACAGTCTGCGTCTGAATGGTGAGCTTTCCCCCTTGTGGCATCGCGTCTTTCGCATTGACGACCAGGTTCATCAGTACTTGTTCCAGTTGTCCGGCATCGGCGCGGGTATGAGCAGCCTCGGGGCTACGAAAAGTGCGCAGTTCCACGTTCTCCCCGATTAGAGGACGCAGCAACCGCTCCATGTCTTCCACAATGGCATTGACGTCAACCACCTTCAGTTCGAGCAGTTGCTTGCGACTGAATGCCAGCAACTGGCGCGTCAGTGTAGTGGCGCGGTCGGCGGCAAGTTGAATCGCGCGTCCTTTTTCGTGCAGGGGATGATCGACGTCGAGCCCGGCAAGAATTACTTCGGCATAGCCGCTGATAACCATCAGAAGATTGTTGAAGTCGTGCGCCACCCCACCTGCCAGGCGTCCCACCGCTTCCATCTTCTGCGCCTGCCGGAATTGATCTTCCAGCGTGCGCCGGTCCGTCACATCTTCAGCGATAGCTTCCAAGACATCGGCGGGTTCGTCGGCGCTGCTGACGGCGCGTCCACTGATCCGCACCGTAATCGTGCGGCCATCCTTGCGCTGCCACTTCACTTCGAATCCGTCGAGCCGGCCCGCGCGGCGGAACTCTTCGACCAGGCGAGTATGCTCTTCGGGCTGTGCGAATACATCCTTTTCCGGATCGAGCAGCAACACCTCCTCCGGCGACGAGTATCCCAGCATCGCAATCAGCGCCGGATTCACGTCGAGGAATCGTCCTTCCAGACTCGACCGGTAAATCCCATAGACCGAACTTTGCACTAGCGAGCGGTAACGCGCCTCGGAGCGCCGGAGCGCCTGTTCATTTCTCTTGATCTCAACGGCGCTGGCCAGTTGTCGCGCAACGAAGGTCAGGATCTCTTTATCCCGCTCACCATACCGAATATTCTTGGAGTAGGTCTGCACCACGAGTGCGCCGAAGGTGTGACTGTTCACTTTCAGCGGGACGCCCATCCAGTCGAGCGATCGCGAACCGTTGCGTGCCACCTCTCCGCGATCTTCCATCGCCTGTAGCACCTCTGGAGTTGCCAGCAGCGGTTCGCCGCTACGAATCAGGTAGTCAGTCAGGCCGCATCCCAATTGTTTGGAAGGCGGTGCCGAGTCTTGCTCGTCCACAAAGTACGGGAACGTCAGCATGTCGCTCGCGGGATCGTAGAGTGCGATGTAGAAATTCTTCGCATGCATCAGTTCGTCGACGATGCTGTGCACGGCCGTGAAGAATTGCTGCAGGTCATGCGCGCTACTGCTCTTTTCCGCGACGCGATAAAGCGCGGAGCTTAGAGCTTCCACGCGTTTGCGATCGGAGATGTCGTGATATCCGGCGTAGAAACCGTTGACCTGTCCATCCAGCATCAGCGGAGCGCACGAGACCGAAACGTCGACCAGGCTTCCGTCTTTTCGGCGTCGCTTGGTCTCGAGCGTAATGCGTTCACCCCGCGCCAGCGATTCCGTCACCCACTTCGACTCGGCCAGGCGCTCCGCAGGCACGACGAGGCTTTCCAGACTCTGATCGACGATTTCGGAAGCGGTATAACCGAACATCTGGCTGAACTTTTGGTTCGCCCATAACACCCGATGTTCGCCGTCGGCGACGCTGAGCCCGTCAGGATGCGCCTGGAACATCTGATCAAAGAATTGCAGACGAATTCCCGAGGCGTTCTCTCTTTGTTTGACCTCGGATAAAGGCTCTACCGGGCACGACATCTCAATGCACGGTCTTTCGGTGCTCGATCCGTTGGTCGGCTGAGGCGGAATGCGGAGAGCGGGCGAAGCTCCGCTGTCCAGCGCCTTCTTCAGACGGTTGGCGCGCGCTATATCTCCCCGGCTTTGTCCTGATTGGGTGACACGATCACCCATTCCGCGGATCCCCCCTCCGAATACGCAGTGCATAAGGATCCTAGAACCTCAGTCACAGACGAAAAAGTTACGGGGGTAATCCGGAAATTCCGTGTTTTGAACGAGTTTCAAATGTTTTGTTGGCAGTAGTACCCGTTACCTTCGTGAGGCACGTGTCTAGTCCCGACTCAGCGACCGTGACACAATTGCCCCAATCTCACGCACGTTTACAAACGTTAAAACCCTCCAGCGAGTGTGCCCAGTGCGGGGGAAATACTTGGCGCGGAGAAATGTAAAGATGAAACTTCATGGGGCGTGGTCCGTTCGAGGCGGTTTGCGAACAACGCTGTCCTTGTTTGCGATTTTGGGAATTGTAGCCTCTTATTTGTCCGCGGAAACGCCGGGCGTCGCCGATAACAGCATTCTGATTGGATCGTGCTCGGCACTGGATGGCCCTGCCCATTTCTTGGGCCGCCAAACCGTGCTCGGAGCATCGGCCTATCTCCACATGGTCAACGACGACGGTGGAATCTTCGGCCGCAAGATTCAACTCGAGGCTTTCGACGATGGTTACGATCCCGAGAAGGCTCCCGCGTGTTTCAAGCGCATGACTAAAGAAGGAGTCTTCGCTCTCGGGTTCTTTGTGGGCACCCCCACCGCCAAGGTTTACGTTCCGCTGGCGCAAGAGGACAAGATCCCCGTTGTGGGTCTGTTCACCGGCGCTCAAATGCTGTATGAACCTCTGAAACACGAAGTCGTCAACGTCCGTGCTTCGTATTACGACGAGACGCGGGAGCAGGTTGACAGACTCTGGGAAGCAAACATCCGCAAGATCGCAGTCATTTACCAGGATGATCCTTTCGGCAAAGCCGTGCTCGACGGCGTGAAACTCGCTCTGCAAAGCATGGTGCGACACCCGCCGGACTGGGCACATTCGATCGCAATAGCCTGAATATCGCGGAGGGCCTCAGAGCGGTAATGGCAGGCCGTCCCCAGGCAGTGGTGATCGCCGGACCATATGCTCCGGCAGTTGCGATCGTGAAACAGGCGCACATGGATGGCTGGCGGCCGCAATTTCTTACCGTCTCATTTGTGGGGACTGAAGAATTCATCAAAGAAGCCGGAGCAGACGCCGAGGGCACCATCATCACGCAAGTCATGCCCCCTTACGACCGCATGGAATATCCCACCGTCGCGCTCTATCGGAAATGCCTCTCGAAGTATTCGCCCGGCGAGGAACCCACCTTTGTCAGCTTTGAGGGCTTCGTCGATGCCATGGTGCTCGTCGAAGGCCTGAAGCGAGCGGGCAAAGACCTGACGCGCGAAAAGTTTATTTCCGGAATCGAATCCATTCACGAAATGAACTTTGGACTTGGTCCCAAACTGATCCTGAACTACGGCCCCTCGGATCACAAAGGATTCGACAATGTCTATCCCACTATTGTGAAGAGTGGTCAGCCGGTACTTCTCACCGACTGGGCCGGCCTGGGAAAGTAAAGCAATCTGGTGAACACGAGGTGGGGCGATTGCCGCACCTTTTTTCTCATACAAGTAAACCCAGCCGCGTTAAAAAAGTTGTTTAAATTCGCGGCTTCATTTCAGTTCAGATTTCTTGATCTCTCTTCAGCCGGCCCATGCATCTTCGCCTTTCCCCTCCGCATCGAATGAATTAACCATGCAGTTAATTCGTAAAGTTTCGTCAATGGGTCAGGAGGTGACCATGACTGGCAAGCAAGGTTTCAGGAAGATTTTGGGTTTGACCCTCTCGATCGGGTTACTCGGTACCGCGCTGATGGCGGACACTTCCGCAGCAGCTCGCTACGACAAACAAGTACAAACAGCTGTGACGCAGAAACTGGCGTCCAAAAATCAATACAAAAACGTCAACGCGAGCGTCGAAGACGGCATCGTCACGCTCACCGGCACGGTCGATCTCTACCAGCGCAAGCTGGACGCGGCGAAACTCGCCCGCAAGATTTCGAACGCGCAAGGCGTGCGCAACCTGATCACGGTTGACGGCGCTAACGTGCCCGACGCACAGCTGGAGCAGAAACTGGCTACCAGGCTGACCTACGTCCGCGAAGGCTACGACATCACCTTCAACTACTTCGCTCTCAACGTGACCGACGGCGTGGTGACTATTGAAGGCCAGGACCGGACTGGCATTGGCCGCAACGAAGCCTTGGCTGACATCGCTAATATGCCCGGAGTCAAAGATGTGATCGACAAGGTGACGATTGCACCGGTGTCGAACTATGACGACGGCTTGCGGTTGCGTGCGGCGCGTGCCATCTATAGCGATCCCGCGCTCAGCAAGTACGCAATCGATCCAGCTCGTCCGATTCGCATCATCGTTGATAACGGACACGTCACGCTGGTCGGTGCTGTGAACAGCGCGATGGACAAGCAGATTGCCGGCATGCGCGCCGGTCAGTTGTTCGGCGCTTTCAGTGTCGAGAACAAGCTGCAGGTGGTGAAGAGCTAACCGCAGCATCATGGCGCCGACGGAAGGGGCGCGGCGAGGGGCCGCGCCCTTTTTTGCTATTTCTTGACTAACGCGTGATCGCCCCGACAGCGAGTGCTTTTCCTCTGCGCTCATCCACTCTCTTGATCTCTTCCGCCGTAATCCCCCGAGGGCGTCGCCATTCAACGCTCATTCGCCAAAATCTTCTGTAGTCATCCATAAGATTGTCTGGTGTGGGTGTGCGCCTCCGGCCTTCAGGTCGGTTGCTCAGCGCATACTCGATCACTGCCTCCGCGGTTACCTCTGGCCCTAAAAACATGGCCTTCCTCAGCGGATGGGAGTCTATGCCGGTGGATTCTTTATTCAGCGCCGCAAACGACGAGCCATCCTCGTAGCGGGTAAAGACTGTCAGCCACATCCCCTTCGTTGGCAGAGTTGCTACAGCCGCGGTGAGATTCTGCTCCGCGCAGTACCAGAAATCTACGTATCCCTTCGTCTCGGGCGTGCTGAACTGCCCGAAATGCAAGAAACGGTGACTTTTCAATGTCGCGGCCCATTCGTCGTACTTCTCAGGCACAGGCCAATCGACTGTCGCCGGTACTAAGCTGACCTCGAGAGGTACCATTAGTGTAGGCGAGTTTGTCTTGGCCATTCGCCGGTAAAGCTTCTCGCGCTCCGGGGAGCCGATTGGCGCTCGCGCCGGCTTCCCGTGCCACTTAACCAGATGCCATCTGATTAACTCAAACAGCAGCCGACCGAACGCCCCGAGAACCAGTCCCCCAGTCAACAGGCTGGATAGCTCTTGCGATGACATCTCTGTCGGCCGGATTGCCTCCGTTCCAACATAATGAGCAGCGATGGCCGAGACAGCCAGAATTGCTGCTGTGCCACACAAAGCCAACAGCGGAAACTGGAGCAGAATCCAGGCTAGGCCGAGCCCGGGATTGCGGCGACTCTCCCCTTCTCGCGATCTTGTCGACAGCCAGCGTCCGCGTCGGTCATAGAGTGTAAACACGCTTTGGGGGCGGGCAAGAAAAGCATTCTTCGCGTAAAGCCGGGCGGTATAGCGGCTGCCGAAGATCATGCAGACTTCTTCGACCGGAAGTTGTGGCACTTCTCCTTTCGGCTTCAGGAGCTGCCCGGATTTTCCATCAAATGAAAAACCCGCGATCTCTGCGAACCGCATCTGCTCCTGCCATGTCGCTCCGGACATATCTTTGCCAGGCGTCGGGATTGCGCCGGTGACTGGCAGTACGCGGGAGTAGAAAAACATGCCCGTGATTTTAAGAGCTTCGGGCGCGCATGGGATGTTACTTCGGTGCTCCGAATTTCGCTATTTCGCCGGCGGCGTGTGCTCAAACGGCAGCTTCGTATAGCGGACCTTCTCCACTTCGATGAATAATGCGACGCGCCCCTCTGGACTGCGGAATGGGAACGGCTTGCCCGTGTATTTGTGCGAGATCGCATCCATGTATTTGAAATCGGAGTCGGGACGCCGCTCGACCACTCGTCCGCGAATTTGCACTTCTTCGTACGGATGGTGAAAGTCAACGACCGATATCGCCACTCGCGAATCTCGACGCGTGTTCTTGGCCTTTAGCGAACCCTCGCCCGTGCAGATGATCAGGTGCTCGCTCTCGCGTCCGATCCAGACCGGAACAGACTGCGGCGAGCCGTCAGACATCAGCGTGGCAAGATGAGCGAAGTTCGGGCGATCGATGAGCTGCTTTGCTTCCGGTGAAAGGGGAGAAGGCATAGATGCTCCTATTGCAGAAATTACGGCAGCCGGTTGATCAGCGACGCCACATACCCGGCGCCAAATCCGTTGTCGATATTCACCACGCTCACGTTCGACGCGCAGGAGTTCAACATTCCGAGCAGCGCTGCCATTCCCTTGAACGACGCGCCATAGCCAACACTGGTCGGCACCGCAATCACCGGCACACCCACCAATCCACCGACCACGCTCGGCAGCGCCCCTTCCATTCCGGCACAAACGATCACCACGCGGGCACGAGTGAGCGCCTCGCGATTCGCCAACAAACGGTGGATCCCCGCCACTCCCACATCGTAGAAATGCTCGACTTCGTTCCCCATCATCTCGGCTGTGATGACAGCTTCTTCCGCAACGGGAATGTCGCTAGTCCCGGCCGACACTACCGCAACAATTCCCTTACCATATTTCGTCGAGTCTTTCTGTAGAACAATCGCGCGGGCTAATTCGCGATACTCCGCGCCGCGAACTTTCTTCTTCACCGCTGCAAATTGCTTCTCGCTCGCGCGCGTCGCCAGAATGTTCCCGCCATGCTTAGCCAGCCGTACAAAAATCCCCGCGGTCTGCGCTGGAGTCTTCCCTTCTCCCAGAATCACTTCCGGCATTCCATTTCGCAACGCCCGATGGTGGTCGACTTTAGCAAAGCCCAGATCTTCAAACGGAAGGTGCCGCAAGCGAGTCACGGCGGCATCGGGCGTAATCTTGCCCTTGCGCACTTCTTCAAACAATTTGCGGATGGATTCGGCGTTCAAGAGGACACTCAGCAGTCCGCGCTCGGCATTGAGCGATGAGTTCTAGCTTAGCATCTGTGAGAGGTAAGTGCTGCGGCGAGCCCGCAAACGCGGATCAGAAGTCCGCATCGCTTGTTCTCAAAGCCCAAGACTCGCGGCTCATAGCTGCGTATTACGCGTGCGCGGCCCGGGCCGCTGCCGGCCGAGAGATTGCCCGCAACTTGCTGATCACTGCCCCACAGACTTTGCGGGCCATTCCGGGTTCCTGCAGATGCGCGAGGAAGAGCCGCCGCAATCCGCTGGGTGCAAGCTTCCCCGCGAGATATGCGTCATAAATCTGGCTGCCGATGCGCTGGCCAAGGTCAAGCGTCGCAGAATCGAAACCGCCGTTTTCCTCGCGCGCGGATGCCTGCGCAACTTTTTCGACCGCTCCCCGGCTCAGTAAGACGTTATCCCCAGTCGGCGCCGGACGCGACGGGTACAGCACCCGCGATCCGAAATAGGCAATCGCATGCTCCACCACGCGGGTGTAGAAGCGGTCAGCAGTACGTACTCCGTCCGCCAGATCAGATTCGACAGCATGCCCATTCAACCGATGCGGCAATCCCTGGCACGCCTGGTGCAGAAAACGAGTCGCGTCCTCCGCGGCGTGCACCATCTGAAACTCGCGCACATAGAATGCATTCACCCCGGGCAGATACGCGCTGCCGCACTCTTCGACTCGGGAAACCAGCGCCTTCAAATCCGCTTCGCTCACTCCCTTGCGCAGCAGCAGCCGACCCAGCATCTGGCCCGACGATCCGCCATACACTTCCGGCAGCATATCAACCAGGAACTTCGGCTGCGTACTGTTGTGTGGCGAGTAGCGATTGATCTCGAGAAAGTTCGCAAGGCTATCGATGAGGTTATAGATCGTCGGAGCGAAGTCCGGTCTCTCCTCGCAGCGGCTCCACTGATCCAGAAACAACCGGTAGCTCTCGTACTTCTCCAGCGGCGTGGAGTTGAACACGCACAGAACGTCGTCTTTCACGCGAACCGCTTCTACTTTGTCAGCCTGCTCTCCGGCCGCTCGCCAATAGAGAGAATCTACGTTCTGCAGCACGGTCACAACTTTAGCTTCTGGATTTTCTTTGCGCACCGCCCGCGGCAGATGTCCGGGTGCCATATGCGACTCCCCGAACAGGACGAAGACCGCCGCATTCGGATGACGCTGGCGAATCTCCGCAATCTTTACCGCCGCATGCTTGTCGCGGGCCCCAATCTTGCGCAGATCCTCGCGCGGCATGCAGTCCAACCCGTACAGCGCCTCTGCGTTATCACGCGCGCTAACCAGCAATTCGTAAAACGGAGTCCAGTCGTATCCCCAATCCAGATCGAAGCGGATGCGCTGCCGCAGCTCCGACTCTTCAATCTCCCGCCGCCACCATTCATCCAGGATGTGCTGATCGCGCGCAAAAATCGTCTCCACCCCCAACACCACCGGACGATCTCCCGCGAGCGCCCTCTGCTCCAGCAGCGATGCCGCCGACCGTTGCGATGTCGCCAGCGCATGATAGTCCCCGATCAGCACTAAATCCGCGGCCCGCAATGCACTCTGCACCTCTTCCCCACTCAGGACAGACTCATACGAGCGAAACGCCTGGTTAAATTCCCGAAGATATTTCCGTCGTCCATTGGAATCTTGCATGCGGATCTCGCGTTCCACCTCGGCGAGCGCGTGCAACTGCGCTGCGCTGCGACGTGACCGGAGATTCGCCGTGGATGCCATATTCGGCTCTACCTGGAACTTCTAGCTCTCACCTTTCGAAACCTCACTTCACCTTCAATCCGCCGCCTTGACTTCTGTGGCGCAGCCTACCTATGCTCCTCAGTCGAGGCAAAGTTGCCCAACCATCCACCGCAAAACCTCACAGTGGCAACCAGCGGCGCGAGCGGAGCTATCTTCCTGCGTCATTTCCTGCTCGCCGTCGAGGGTGAATCGCGTATTCAGGCCGTGAACTTCATCGCTTCCGACAGCGCTCTGCGCGTCATGGCCGAAGAACTCGACATCAAAGGCCGCTCCGACCTCATTCCCCAGATCCTGGGTTCCTCCGCGAAAGCTCCAAAGACCAGAATCCAGGTTCAATCCAATGCCGACATCGGAGCCAACGTGGCCAGCGGCTCTTACCCCGCCGATGCCATGGTCGTCATCCCGTGCAGCGTGGGCACTCTGGCCCGCATCGCTAACGGAGTCGCTGCCCAGCTCATCGAACGCGCTGCCGACGTTTCGCTAAAAGAAAAACGCCCCCTCGTCCTCTGCGTTCGGGAAACTCCACTCAACAAAATCCACATTCGCAACATGTACCGGGCAGCCGACGCCGGGGCCACCATCTTTCCCTTGGTCCCGGCCTTTTACTACCGTCCTGCTTCTTTAGATGAAATGGCGCGCGAATTTGCTTATCGCGTGCTGGCTCATCTTGGTCTGCCGCAAGCCCAGGCCTTCCAGTGGAAGATCTGAAAAATCAATCACTTAGCTGCCTCAGGAAAAAATCGGCCCTACGTACGTAGATCGGCCGCAACTGGGCAGGATTTCAGTGTAGAGACCCAAAAGTGCAGGGGGCAGATACCCCCCGGACATGTCCGCGTGGGAAGATCCCTTCCTTCACCCGAGATGATTTGAGGAGGATTAATGTGGGGACAGCCTGTCCTCGGCTGTCCGGCGGAGCGAAGCTCCGCAAGCTGCCGTTTTCCCGCAGATTAGATTTCCAAAGCTGCAAATTCCTGCCTTGGCGTAGAATGCGGCAAATTCCGCCACAGGGATTCGAGGGGGATTTCATGTCGAGACAATCGTGGGTGGTGGGCTTCCTCGTCCTCGCCGCATTCTGCGTCGCTGACGATCAGAATCCGCTAGCCAGAGATCCGAAAGCGGCCAAGGCCGGAGGATACGAGTTCCGAATCAATTGCGCCCTCTGCCACGGACTCGGCGCTCGCGGCGGTGGCCGTGGCCCCGATCTGACTCGCGCGCAAAAGAAGCACACTCACTCCGACGCCGACATGTTCCAGGTCATCAGCAACGGCATTCCCGGCACCGCGATGCCCGCCAACGGGACGAACGGCCAGGGCGTCGGTATGACCGACACGGAAATCTGGCAGATCATCACCTACATTCGCAGCCAGGAAGTAAAGGCCGCAGGTACGCCTGTAGGCGACGCTTCCCATGGCAAAGAGCTTTTCTACGGCGACGCAAACTGCTCGATGTGCCACATGGTCGAAGGCAAAGGTGGCAGGCTCGGCCCCGATCTGACTGGTGTTGGCGGATCCCGTACGCGCGCGTCCATAATCGACTCCATTCGCAATCCCAGCCGGCGCCTCGCCTGGGGATTAACCGAGGCGACCAAAGAGTTTCCGCAGGAATACGAGAGCGTCACCGCAGTCACGGCTGACGGGAAAACAATCAAAGGCATCACGCTGAATGAGGACAGCTTCACCGTCCAGATCATGGACTCCGGAGAGAACATCCACCTGCTCCAGAAAGACCAGCTGAAATCGTTTCAGAAAAGCCGTGAATCGATGATGCCGAAATACGATCCGGACGTGCTGAGGGACAAAGAAGTCGACGATATCGTCGCCTTCCTGGCAAGCGTGGGGACGAAATGAACGCACTGACAGAGTGGAACGGTCGCCGCGATTCCGAGCCGCGAAGCGGCGATAGAATGCAGCCCACCGCGCAAGCCGTGGGTACTTCGAAAAAGCAAGAACAGCCCCGCCAGGGGCGAAAGAAGAATTCCGGCCAGAATCCGTCAACGGCGTCACTCACCAACTTGTTATCGTCGTTATCCCGGACCTCGACGTCATCGTGGAAGAGCGGCCCTTTAAGGGCCGCGTTACGACCCATAAGAATGATCCGGGCCTTCAGGCCCTGTGTGCTCCTGTGCCTCCTCGCCGCTGCTCACGCTCAACTCACTCCCGACCGTCTCCTCAATTCCTCGAAAGAGCCGCAGAACTGGATGACCTATTCCGGCGACTATTCCGGAAAGCGCTTTAGCGCGCTCGATCAAATCAACGCGCAAAACGTCCACACTCTTTCCGCCAAATGGGTCTACCAAACCGCAGCCACCGGAAAGCTCGAAACTACACCCCTGGTCGTCGACGGAATCCTATACGCCACCGCGCAAGACAATCGCGCCTTCGCCCTCGACGCTCGCTCCGGGCGCCCCATCTGGACGTATCAGCGCCAGGTCTCCTCCGACATTCGTCCCTGTTGCGGACGCGTCAATCGCGGCGTGGCCATCCTCGGCGACAAGGTCTTCTTCGGCACGCTCGACGCTCACGTCATCGCGCTCGACGCCAAGACCGGGGCCGTCCGCTGGGACGTCACCGCCGCCGACTATCGAATCGGCCACAGCTTCACCGTCGCCCCGCTTGCCGTGAAGAACCTGATCATCATCGGCATCTCCGGAGGAGAATACGGCGTTCGCGGATTCATCGACGCCTACGATGCCGATAGCGGCCAGCGCAAATGGCGCTTCTACACCGTGCCTGGTCCGGGCGAACCGGGACACGATACCTGGGAAGGCGATTCGTGGAAGGTCGGCGGCGCACCCGCGTGGAATACAGGAACGTACGATCCGGTAACGAATCAGATCTTCTGGCCGACGGGAAACCCCGCGCCTTCGAATCGCGGCGAAGGACGCGCCGGCGACAACCTCTACTCCAATTCCCTGCTCGCGCTCAATGCCGACACCGGCAAGCTGAACTGGTACTTCCAGTTCACCAAGCATGACGAGCATGACTGGGACGCCACCCAGATTCCGATCCTCATCGACCCGAACGGCAAGAAACTGATCGCGCAAGCCGACCGCAACGGATACTTCTACGTCATCGACCGCAGCAACGGGAAGCTGGTCTCGGCGACTCCCTACGGAAAGACGACTTGGAGCGACTCGAAGGATTCCGACGGACGCCCCATCGCCAATAAGAACGCAGAACCCACTCTCACAGGACACACTGTCTGCCCTGGCGCACTTGGCACCACAAACTTCATGCCGCCCACATACGATCCGCAGACCGGACTCTTCTACGTGACCGCTCGCGATCAATGCGACATCTTCAGTACCGCCCCTCAGCCCTACGAGGCCGGACACGCCTTCTACGGCAGCGCCTACTTCCCATCGGAAGAGGCCGAGCCATATCTCGGATTCCTGAAGGCGATCGATCCCGCGACCGGAGAGATCAAACAGACTTTCCAGCACACCTCGCCAACCTGGTCCGGCGTTCTCTCGACCGCCGGGGGCCTAGTCTTCAGTGGAGATGCCGAAGGCAACTTCATCGCCTTCGATGCCGCCTCCCTTAAACCATTGTGGCACTTCCAGATGGGGGGCGCGGTCTACGCCGCGCCCATGGCCTTCGCAGCAGATGGAAAGGAATACGTGGCCATCGCCGCCGGAAGCGCCGTCTACGCCTTCGGCCTTCCGTAGTCGTGTAGTGGGCACCAGATTTCGGGATGGACACACCTTGCCCGAGCGAAGCCGCCGGGTCCGCCCCGAGTCGCAAAGCGACGAATCTACCTACGTAAGATTCGAAGGCTCCTCCCGGCAATGCGCGAAATAACCGGCTCCAGCAGCCGGACTTGGGTCCGATGAGTCTAACCCCCCTGATTACCACAGTTTGCCGCAAGACGCCCTCAGCGATTGGGAAACCTAGCCCACCATCTACAATCGATATCCAGGTGTGGTCTTTATCCAAATGTGATCTTTGGGGTTAGATCGCGTGGAGCAAATACTCGACCAGCAAACCCGCGCCGATTCCAAAACGCGGCTCGTGGAGCAGATCAACGCGTCTCTGCGTTCCGGCGACTACTCTCGCGCTCTGGATTCCTTGCGAGGCGCTGCCGCCGAATTCCCCAATGACACGGAACTCTCAGAACTGGAAAAGCTCGCCCACGATGGCGTGAAGCGCAATGCCGAAGCCAACCGCCTGATCACGGAAAGTCAGGAACTGTTCGCGCAGCGAAAGTCCGCGGAAGCGATTCAGTTGTTGCGAAAAGCCTATGAGTTGGACAAAAACAACTCCCTCGCCCGCGCTATCCTCGCCAATGCCCTGGTCGAGCATGCGGAATCCATTGTAGAAACCGATTGGCTGCAGGCCGAGACGCTCACGAATCAGGCGCTCGGATTGAATCCCGCGCATCCTACGGCCAAAACCATCCTCGGCCTGATCGTTACCAGAAAAGAAACAAGCTCGGTAGAAGACTGGGTTTCGCAAGCGCGCAAGCTGCAGTCCTCCGGCGATTTATTCGCAGCCTTGGCTTGGGTGGCGGAAGGATTGGCAGTCCATCCCCACGATCCCAAGTTGCTTCAGATCCAGGATGAAATCCAGCGCGACCAGGACGCTCGACGTCGTCAGGCTCGCCGCGGCGACGTCGAAGAACTGCGACGTCTGCAGCGTGAAATTGACAAAGCCATCGATGTTGCCGCAAAGCAGGCGCTCGCCGTCCGGATACAAACGGTAGCCGCCAAGCATTGGACGGATGGCGAAATCTTGTCCATCGCCAATGCCCTGCTCCTCCGCTTGGGATTGGTCCCGCAGGAGACTTCAACCGCACCCAACAGGAAAGGCGCGACGGTAATTCTTCACGTCCCGCGCCCCAGCGCTCCAGAGGCTTCGCTCGCCGCTACCAGCCCAGTTCCTCCAAGCCCGGCTGCACCGAGCACAGTCCTGCCGACTCCAGTTCCGCAAAACCCACCTTCGCCAGGCCAGGTTCCAGCCGGAAATCTTCCGGCCGCCACCCTTCCTCCGAAAGAAATTCCCTCAAGCAAAGGTGCGCCGAGAAAAGTCCCGCCGGGTAAAGTTCGGCCCAACAATGTTCCTCCGGTCAAAGCTCTACCGGTCAAGCCCCCTGACACTGCGCTCGACGCGCAACTACTTAAGCCACAACCCGCGACCGTTCCCGCCGCTGAGCCTGCCGCACCAGCGGCCAAAGCCAAGCCCGCATCGTCCCAGAAGCAGTCCCAGAGATCACACCCCATAACCCTGATCCTCGCATCCGCCGCAGCGTTAGTCCTGGTCGGCACGATTTTCTTCCTTTCGCGAAGACATAGCACTCCACCAGCAGCGAAGGTCCCGGCAGCCGCTCCTGCCGTCTCAGCGCCGAACGCCTCTGCTCCAACTGCCTCTACTGCGGCCGTCTCAGCCCCGGCCGTTTCCGGTCCTGCCGTCTCCGCCCCTGCAGAAACTAGTCCCGAACCGGCGTCGCCGACGTCGGCCGCCCCCACCGCCGCCGAGAAAGTCGCGCCAACAGTCGCGCCTGAGGTTGCCCGCGGTGATCAGCCTCCCGCCGCTCCCACGGTCGGCACGCTGCTCGTCGTTGCCGGTCAGGATGACGCACAAGTTTTTCTCAACGGAAAGCTCCAGCGGCAAGTCACCCGAGCCGGCCAGTTGAGCCTGCCGAATCTCGAACTCAAGGACTATGTCGTTCAAGTCTCCAAGAGCGGCTTCCAGGATCCTCCCCAGCAGAAGATCCGCATTCGCAAAGGCGAACAAGCCGTCATTTTTAACCTCCAACCCCAGCCCCGATTGGCCTCGCTAACTATCCAGGGCGGCGCTCCCGGAACCACAGTTCTCGTCGATCAAGCTTCCGTAGGCATCATTCAGTCCGATGGCACCCTCTCCGTCGCCACTGTCAATCCCGGAGACCATACCGTCGAACTCCGCAAAGAGCGTTTCAAGCCCCGGCAGCTCAAGAAACACTTCGTGGCGGGCGAAGCCATCACTCTTGCTGTTGCCGACGCCACGCTGGAGCCCGCTCCTAGCGAATTGAGAATTACCTTCACTCCCGCCGACGCCAAAGTCGCACTTGTAAAGGGAGACCATCTGACCATCGTAAGCAGTGGTGTTCCGCTCAACCTCGTCCCCGGCACCTACACTCTGACTGCGCGAACCGCGGACAGCTTCACGCGCTCGTCCACGCTCGAAGTCATCCCCGGTCAATCCAAGAATCTGGATTTGTCCCTGGCTCCGAACGACATGTCGAAGTGGGATGACCCAGGCGCCTGGAAGCAGGAGGGAGCCTCGTTCATTCACAAGGGAGGAGACTTCGTCCTGTACAGAATCGTGCCTGCCTCGGGAACGTTTGTTTTCTCCGCGATGCCCGCCAAAGGACGCGTCTTGCAGTGGGTGCTCAATTACACCGATTCGAAGAATTACGTCCTCTTCCAAATGGATGAGAATAATTTCTACCGAACAGTCATTCGCAACGGGCAAAAAACCGATCAGATCATCGTCCCCGACAAAGGCGACAAGAAAAGTTTCCGCACGCTCCACGTCCGCGTAAGTGCCACCGAAATCGTCCATCAGGTTAAGAACGGATACAGTTGGAAGGTCCTGGATCAGTGGACGCAGCCAGGCACGAACCTGAGTCAGGGGAAATTCGGCTTCTACATCCCCGGCAGCGACGAAGTAGCGATCTCCAGCTTCGCCCACTACGTGGACCTGAATACCCGCTAGGCCCCCGGCCTCAGTCCCTATTCAAGCTTTGCGAGTAGCCAGCGCTCTTCGCCTTACTAAGGTGGGCGGACGCTCTCGTCCGCCCGAGTCGCATAGCGACGAGTCCCTGTTATCTGCAGCGGTTCCCTGATTGACGCCGCGGCGCGTTTCATACTAATCTGCGCTTACACCGGAAAGGAGGTGGTCGGATGACAAGTTCTGAAGGCAGTTGTAGAAACACTCAAAGACCAGGTGAGGTGGCTGAGACTTAGAGCAGGTCGCTCTAAGCGGGGCTTTGAGCACGGAATCTGTAAGAACCGTGATCGAGGCTACAGCCCGCAAACTATCGGTGAGTAAGGATGGATTCCGCCTGACGCAGGTCGGTCAGGAGCCCGGAGTTGCCAATAGAGGCCACGTAGAGTGACCACCTCTTGGTCAATCCCAACCAGTCCACCGGACGGCTCGTATGAAAACTGCGGGCCGTTTGTTTTTACGGCGAAGATCTCAATTTTTAGAGGAGAGGTATTCGCAGAAGACTACTCGCGGAGTGGTGAATTCCCGATGATAGGCTTTCCCCCAAAAAGCCTGCGTTCCATTCCTTGAACCTAAGCCGGCCTCAGCTTTTTCTTTGGAACGCCATTCTTGTGGCAATCGGCGCACTTGACCGTGTGCACGTTGTGAGGGCTCTTCGCATTTTTGAAGGTCGTGTCCATGATTTCCACGTTGATGCCGCAATTCGAGAGCTGCGGATGGCAAGTCGTGCACGACGCGCGCGTCGTCTGTCCGTGCTTTTCGTGGCAAGCGAAACAGCTTAGGCCTTCGTGAACGCCGATAGGTGTGCGGTCATCGCCGGTGCCAACCTGTGCGTCGGCATTGGGCGCGTGGCATTGATAGCACAGCGCTTGCCGCTGGTCAGGGCTGATCTTCACCGGACGCGCGCCTTCATACATCTGCGGCAGCGGCAATCGCGACAGAGAAACGTAGTCTTGCTCGCGGCGATCGAACAGCCCGACCGACGGACGCGTGATCTCCTGTTTCGGTCCAACATCGTCAGGCTTGGTCGCTGGAGGGGGAGCCAGCGGGTCGCCGTGATGGTGCATTTGGTGGCATGTAAGACACGGCATTGCCGGCTGGCCGGCCAATTTTGAATCGAGCAGGCGCCACGGACCCTGCTTGCTCAACGGCGTAACCAGATCACGGATGCTGCCCTGGAAATGCATCGAGTGGCAGCGCAGGCAGTCGTCCATTAGCAGCGTCTGCTGGTTGTGATCTCTGTTGAGAAAGATCTTCGAATAAGTTGCGCTGTGCGGTCCGGACTTCCAGCTTGCATATTCCTCGCGATGGCACTTCGAGCAGCGCTTCTCGATCTTCAGAACGTCGTCGGTTCCTAAACGAACCTGCTCGGGAATTTTCCCGCGAATGTGCGCCGCCAGTTGGCGCAGGTTTTTCAGGTGAAAGCCCGCGTCCAGGGTCATGACGTCGCCATGACATTCGGAACACGCGATGTTGCGATGCGACGACTCGTGCCAGTCGCGATAGGGCTGCCAGATTTCGTGGCACTTGGTGCAGGACCTTCCCCCGGAGTAACTGTAATAAAGGCTGGCGCCCG